>Ga0325404_1000182_pt1 | contig 60279 bp, 24 predicted proteins | sample PopdelMetagenome_18_FD_205664 | JGI IMG/M metagenome (GOLD analysis project Ga0325404, IMG submission 205664) | Populus deltoides microbial communities from Bellville, Georgia, United States - Xylem-Control-R1 | ecosystem: Host-associated > Plants > Phyllosphere > Stem > Wood/Secondary xylem...
AGAAGCAAGACATTTAAAATATTCTCTATACTCTTAATAATTTTTTATATTTTTTTAAAAAAATTTATTGGCCTTTTGCAGAGCACGTGCCAATATACTAGTTATTATTATTTTAGATCTTTTCATGTAATTGGTCCCTCTCATTTCATCATTCGACATTTGATTTGTTGAGAATTGAACTTTTCAGTATTTTTTTTTACATATATATTATGCTTCCATTATAACGATCCATGTCATAAGTTTTGAAAATTATTTCTCGCATACTTTTGTAACCAAACTCAATGATCAATCCGTAGCAAGCCCCGAATCACAAGTTAAGTTGGTTAATTTGGATTAACCTAGGCTAATTTATTTTTTTAATTTTATAAAATGTAAGAATGACATTGTTCTTTTTTTAAAAAATGAAAAATAAAATCAATGGGTTTTGACTAGGTTTTCTCATGGCTAATTGGTTAGTTGAGCGAGACTATAATCAGGGTTATTAGGTTTTTGTTTTTTTTTTAAATGCACCTTCAACGTCTAAATATTTTTTAAAAAAAATAGTTTAGACATGTGGTTTAACGCGAGCCCCGTCTTGTATACTTCTAGAGCTCATGATAGGCTAGTTGTGTTACCTTTGCCGGGACTTGGTGAATTTGGTTTTTTTTTTCCCTTCCTTTTGATCATTTGTTAGAAAATGAAAGGGAAATAATAACATATTCCAAAGGGATAATTACAAAAACTTCTTATATTTTGATCTGAATTTTACTTTCTTTTTATACTTTCATAAATTATACTTTTCATCATGTGGTTTATATGTTCAATAACAATGTACATCTTTAACAATGTATTTTGTTTGAAATTTTTGTGTAATTTATGAAAATATGAAAAGAAAGTGATATTTAAATCAAGGAGGATTTTTGTAATTATCCATATTCTAAATTTTAAAATTTGTTTTGTAAAGATCTAAAAACATGAGTAAAATAATTTCGCCTATTCATAAAAATAAAAATAAAAATAAAACCTAATTTGAACTCCACCTAAATTTTGAATTCCACATTGTAATTTTTTTCATTAATGGATTTCAAATAATTAGGATTACTCCGTTTGTGATGAGATGCAAAATAATTATTTGATGTCAGCATAAATTGACCAAATCAAAACCTCTTCAAGATAGGAATACAAGCATAGTTATAAAATTTAACCTGCTCAAAACTTGGCTCAGACCATATTTCAGTTACAGCTGAGTTTGTTTATATATATATATATATATATCAAATTAAGAAAAATTTTAAAAAAATATTATTCTAATAAAAAAACTAGATTAACCCATTAATTTATATCGAGAACCGAAACAAGTCTTAGAACAACGAGTACAAGGACGCATCGAGAAGCATTTTAATGCTTAAAGATTGCCCTTTCTCATTCCTTCAGTATCTTTTTCTTTCATCTAGCCACACCATTTAAAACACTTAATTGTTGGAAACACGCTAAGCAATCAATACAATGGGTACGTAGTGGTGACTCTTGTGAGAAGGAGAAGACGCCAACGAAGAAAATCCACAGCTGCGCACTCACGCCTCCTTCACCAAGAGAGATGATGCATGGCGGTTGCATCTTTGGCGACCTTGATAGACTTGCAAGGCAATTCATTTATGATGGCGGTTGCATCTTTCACAACCTTTGATAGAATTGCCGGCCAAGGATATGCTGATAGCTAAATTGATGCTTGTGCTTCTTTTTTTAAAAAATCTCATCATTCTAATTTTTTTTCTATAAAAAAATACGTTAGAAAAGCCTGTATAATTATTTTTTTAATAAAAAAATTATCCATGTGCAGAGTTCTACTTACTAAAGGATACGCTAATATGTTTCCCTGTTTTGATATCTACGACTCTGTAGGTTGTTTCCCGTTGTGAAAGCCCTGCTTTTGCTTGTGTGCATGCCATTGTTCTTGTTGCTTCACAGGTAAAGCTTGTCAATTTGCCTTGTTCTCTTTTGTTTTATTTTTCTTTTTCTTTTGTTTTCTTATTTGTGTCTTGTTCAAAGAAGGGTGGTTAATTTTGGTGGGATAAATTAAGTTCTTGTCATGCTCTCTATGCTGTGTAAGCCTGATGATTGTGTGATGATACACCTGATACGAAAAGAAAAGAAAAAGACATCCTAAGTGCAGCCATTTAGAACGTTCCAAGGATTTTGAATTTTTTTTATATTTTATTATTTTATGTTTTTGAATTGTTTTGATGTATTGTGAATAATAAATTTTAAAAATTAAAAATTATTATTTAAATATATTTTCAAACAAAAAACATTTTAAAAATAACCATTATTATAATTAAAAAAAAAACACTAGCAGATGAACTTTGCATTGCACCATTTGATTCTGCAATGACAAGATGTGGCCCAAGTGTTCTGGGGTTAAGCCTTCCAAGGTAGATTAGGGAATGCATTAATCATATGTCAACAAAGCAATGGATCTTCTTCTTGCTGAGTTCCATAGGGCTTGCATCTACACTGTCCCAAAGCACACAGTCGTTTTTAATCCCAGGAGCTTTACACAAGTGTGTTTAAATAATACATCAAAATAAATCAAAAGGATCTTGAATATCCTTTATTTGGTACAAGCTTTATGAACAATAGAGGATACAAAAGGCGAGATCAGAGAGACTGGAAACTGGGGAAAGAGTTCCTTCTCTTAAAATTCTATTAGGGTGATATGGAGTCTGCTATCAACCTCCTGTTGCAATCCTCTGTACGTATGAACACCATAAGAATTCCAATGTTCTATGTTTCAGTAGATCAAATGATGACCCTGTGAATTCTTGTCTCTATCTTTCAAACATTTCATCTTCGATTAACAGATAACAGCGCATCTGAAGGTGTTTCTATTATGTAAATGATTTACTTAGAGAACCTATCCAATATCCATGTCCTAGTTTCAATCTTGAAACAATTTCTGAAAGTGGCAAGATCGTCAACTGGGAAGAGCCTAAAGTTAAATCTGCGTCGAAGTGAATGTTTTCTGAAGTTTCCTCTAAGTTGCAGTCCCTCACTTGTGGGCAACCATCAATTTTTCACCGGAAGGAAAAGCGCTACAATTTTCTCGTAGCTATTTTTGTGGTTCTTCGTTACTTTGGAACTTTATGACAGAATTATTGATGAACGATTTTCGCACACCACTTTCATTAATTTATCAACGTATAAAAACAGAAGAAGTTAAGAAGGTTTGTTACAGATTCTACAGATTGCAATTGATATATACAGCTAAGAAAGATTTTAAACAAATCAATTTTGAATGAGACATAGCATTATCCTAGGACTACAGTAACATAGGTTAGTTAGAACACACATTAGTTTTCTGTTATGCCATCTTAAGATGGAGTACGGGTCTCCAATCTTGAATTTGAGATGAATAAATCATTGTCTAGGAACAGGCTTAGTAAGAGCATTAACGAGTTGATTTTCAGAGAAAACATGAATGACATAGAGAGCACCACTTTGGACTTGATTGCGAATAAAATAAAAATCAATAGCAACATGCTTCATTCTTGAATGAAAAGCCAGGTTGGAACAAAGTTGGGTGGCTCTAACATTGTCACAATAAATGGCTGGACAACATGGAAGCTTAATAACAAGATCAATTAAGAGTGAACAAAGCCATTTTGGTTCAGCAACGGTAATGGAAACAAAGCGATATTCTGCCTCTGTGAATGATCTGGCTATAGTTCGTTGCTTTTTAGAGCTCTAGGAGATGGGATTTTTGCCAAGATAAACAACATAGGCCCTTTGTGGAGCAGAATGTGTCTTTGTCGTTAGCCCAATCAGCATCAAAGAAGTGACACCAAGAACTATGAGAGCTGGAGCCTAAGTAAGGTCATCAAGGTATTGTGTTTCGACTGGTGGGATTTACAGTAGTTAAGAAGGGAGATGGTTCTGGCATTGTTGTTTGTAAGGAGGCTTCAAAGTTTAATAATTTTTCATGAAGTTCTTTAAGGATAATTAAGGAATCTCTAGGTTAAGTAACATGAATCAGTTCCTTGTAGTCATCTCCAAGACCATATAGGACTTTCTATGTGAGATCCTTTGTATCAAGTGGAACTCCAAGAAGAGCCACTTCATCGAATCACACTTTTATGGTATGTAAAAATACAAACATGCTTTTAAAACTTTTTGTAAGGCTTTTTAATTGAGTTTTAACCTATTTAATACGTCCATGAGAGGGCTTGGCGTAAGTGTTAGTCAATATAGTCCATGCTTCACATGAAATTTTGGATTGAACAATGAATGGAATAATGGTTGGGGATAGGGAGCCAATGATGGCATTGAGAATGAGTTGGTCTTATCTGATCCAAAGAATATGTTCTGGGTTTTGGATGATGGTGCTATTGTGAGGGAGGTTGGTGGTTGGACATGGTTTTGATCCATCAATATAGCCTAGGAGGTCATACCCAATGAATAAGGTATGAAATTGCAATTTCTAGGAGATGTAGTTGTTGGATGTTAGTTTAAGAGGAGTTTGGGCAGCCACGTTGATGATGACAAGGGTATTATGAGTTTTTTTCATGTTATGAATAATGGTGTGAAAAGAGTTGTTGGCCATGAGTGAGGGAAAGCTAAGAAAGAAAGAGAAGAGTTGGTTATCACTTAGATAAACTCTGATAACAGAAGACTAATGAGTGTTCTAACTAACTTTTGTCAGTTTATTTATTGAAACTTCAGATTTTAATTCGTAAAGTGTTAAAAAGGGACCTCCATTTTATTGCTCATGCCAAGTATTCGTGACTAATAGATCTTATGAACTGCCTATATAGCTCATATTTCTTGAATCTTACTTAAATCTCACCTCATTTTCCATCAGCATCTATTATTGTAGTCTTCAAATTTAAGAAACATAGTTCTAGAAATATTTTTATCAGAAACTATGAATGGTTATCTTTCTCAGCCCGACTTGCCATCCTGATTGAAATCTAACTTAGAAGTAAATAAAGCTAATAACTAAGCAGTGGTCTATAAGTGGTAAGAGATAAGAGAGCAAGATTTGTTTGTGGCATTTCTTCCTTTATTTTTGTTGTAGATCCCATTCTTCCTGTTGACTTCTTTTCTCCTTTTCCCCTAATTTCAATTAGTCTTTGAATTTAAAGAGGGTTATTATAAAGACATCGGAGATCGAGAAGACTACAAGAAGATTGAGAGCGTTAAACATTATTTGAAATGTTTAAAATCTTACATGAAACTATATATGGCTCTGGTTCAAGTTGTTGGAAATTTGTTTTAATTAAACAAATTATAGGTGAATGAGAAATTAATCTCAAAGAACCCTTGATTTTTCTAGATTTAATTCTTGATTTATGGTGTCTAATTCAAGGTTATTAATGATGAGAATTAATTCTTCAACATTTTAGCTTCAAAAATTCACTATATAAGGGGATGAATAAAGAGTTTTTAATTGAATTTTTTTAGATTTTACACACTCCTCCTCACCTCATTTTTAGTGTTTTTCTTTTTCTTTTTATGCTTTGATTTTTCTCCCAAATCTAGAATCTAGGTTCATCTTGTTGAGAGATATTTGAGTTACATAATCTTTGGTTCAAAGATCTTGTTTAAAAGTGCATCTAAACCAAGATGGAGTTATTGGAGTCTTGAGAGACATATTGCAAGCATCCTAATTGCACAACTAAGGAGCAATAAAACTTTAAGGAAAAATGATTCATTCTTGACAACAACAAAATATTCATTATTTTAAAGTGCTTCAACAAATAAGTACAATTCTTGTTTTAATTTAAGCATAGTTAATTTTATTATTAATATGCATGCTAATTTGTTTTATATCAATTGCAAATTTGAATATATGCTTAGTATTGAAAGCATGTTTTCTATTAATTTTACTTTTGCATGCTTATTTATTTAAATTTCTATGAACTCTAGGTTTTCATTGAAAACTTTCTTATGTTTAGCATGTCTTGTTATGATACATTAAGCATCATTACTCACTGGTCTAATATATATATATATATATATATATATATATATATATATATATATATATATAAACTATGGTTTTACAATCTTAAGGTTTTATTCTTTTTATATTAGAATAATGAAAATAATAATATAAATTAATTATGAAAGAGGTTCTTAGCATCTTTAAAATTTAATTTATTATTTAACTTTCTTTCAAGTTTTTATATTCACTTATATGGATTTAATTTTATTTCTATATACTTTAATCTATAACCTTTTGGTATGCTATGATTTTTTTTTTAATTTTAGAAGATTTCTATATATATTTGTTTTAAAGTTTAGTTTATATTTTAAAATTAATTTTCATGATATTTGGATGGTTTGATACTTGTCATAAATCTTATTAATTTATATTTTCCAATAAATAAATTATTAATTTGTTTATGATAATTTATATTATCTTGTTTATACTTTATAAGATTGACTTTTGTTCACATATACATTATTATTCACATAAACAAAAAGTTAGTGTGATGAATAGATACGATTTATAAAGTTTTATACGAGAAGATTGAATTTTAAATGGGACCGTTTGTAACCCCTTCAATCTTTCCTGAGAATATACTTAGTGAAAATATTATTCAAATGATACTATTTTATACATGGTATAGTTCGTAAGTGAAATAATGATGATTGAATAAATCTTAGTGAGCAAAATAGGGCTTAACATAATAATCTAAAGAAATGAATGATTGTGGATTATATCTTGAATAATTTAAATATTTTAATTTTAAATTTTGTTTTTTTCAAGTTTTATTTTATTACTTTCTTATTGTGAAGCCAGGATATTTATTTAAAAATATTAATGGCTATTTATTTTTATAGATTATATAATGTCTTTTACTCTTTCAACTCAAGATTTGGTTGTGCCAACAAAATGTTACTTTGACAAGTGCTACTTTGGTAGTGAGGATTCCACCATCACTTTCTATGGTGCATTGTGAGAAACCTGAGAAGTTCAATGGATTGAACTTTAAGAGGTGGCAACAACAGATATCATTCTATTTGACCACCTTGAACTTGGCAAAGTTCTTAACAAAGAAAGCACTAAAATCATTAGAAAATGAATCTAACCGTACTATTGTGATATATATGGATGTGTAGAATCATATTGTTTTCATGTGTAAGAACTACATCTTGAATGGGTTGGACAATACACTATATGATGTGTATAGTTCAATCAAGAGTGCAAAAGTATTATAGAAAGCTTTAGACAATAAGTACAAAGTTGAAGATGACGATATAAAAAATCTATAATCAGCAAATTTCTAGATTTTAAGATGGTTGATTCAAGGACCATAATGAGCCAAGTTCAAAATTTCAATCATGATATACATGTTGAAATTATATCTTTAAGTGAGTCATTTTGAGTGGCTACAATCATTAAAAACTTATCATCATCTTGAAAAGACTTCTAGAACTATCTTAAGCATAAGCGTAAAGAGATGGGACTTGAAGACCTCATTTTAAGCTTGATTTGAAGTTGAGAATAGAAAGGGACAATAAGTTATTCAAAAGGGAGAACCAACTCTTTTGGTGTCCCAAAAGCAAATATTGTGGAACAAATAGTAAATCCCCACAATAAAAACTTCAAAATAAGTTTGTTGTGAAAGGTAAAACAATTGTTAAGAAGTTCAATGACAAATGTTTTATCTGCAACAAGATTGGATATCTAGTCAAAGACTGCAAAAATAAGGATAAGTAAGGAAACCCTACAAAAAGGATTGTTCAAGCCAATTTCACTGAGGTTGATCACCTCACTAATAAAGTTTCATAAATGAAATTGTCTTGTGTTGTTTCTGAAGGTAACCTTATCAATAATCATGAGCAGTGGTGGGTTGATACTAGTGATACAAGACATGTATGCATAGAGAAGATGATGTTTTCCACTTACAAAAAAATGGATGAATAAAAACTTATGCACGAGTAATTCATCAACCTCTAAAGTACTGGTTTTGGAAATGTCATACTAAAGATGACCTCTAGAAAGCTTCTCACCATCAACAATGTATTGTATGTTCCTGACATTAGAAAAAATTTAGTATTTGGCTCATTGTTCAGAGAAAATGGTTTTAAGATGGTTTTTTAGAGTGGTAAATTTATATTTTCTAAGAGTGGTATGTTTGTAGAAAAAAAAAATATATGTGTGATGTTCGCTTTAAAATAAATGTAATAACCATTTTAACCAATGATGAGAAAAAAACTAAAAATATCTCTTCTTCTTATTTGCTTGAGTCATGTGATATGTGGCATGAAATGTTAGATCATGCAAGTTATAATTATATACAAAGGTTAATAAACTATGAATTATTACCAAGTATGATTTTTTAGAAAAGTGTTATAATTTTCTTATAGCTATTTTTATGTGTGATGTTCGCTTTAAAATAAATGTAATAACCATTTTAACCAATGATGAGAAAAAAAATAAAAATATCTCTTCTTTTTATTTGCTTGAGTCATATGATATGTGGCATGAAATGTTAGATCATGCAAATTATAATTATATACAAAGGTTAATAAACCATGAATTATTACCAAGTATGACTTTTTAGAAAAGTGTTATAATTTTCTTATGGCTATTTTTATGGTTCTTTTTTTTACCTTGGAACTTTATTTACTAAAACTTTAGATTTTAATTTGTAAAGTGTTAAAAAGGGACCTCCATTTTATTGCCCATTCCAAGTACTCATGAATAATAGATCTTATGGTCTGCCCATATAGCTTGTATTTCTTGAGTTTTACTTGAATCTCACCTCATTTTCCATTAGCATCCATTACAAATCCTTATTCTACCTATTATTGTCTTCAAATTTAAGAAATTGATGATGCTAGGAAAATAAAAGCAACTTAAGAGCAAGACTTTTACATTGGATAGTCAAATAATCTCTTGATTTCAGAAGTTGGATTCATTCTCCCTAACCGAAATGGTCGATATCAAATACCTAGAGTTTGGATAACCATAGTGGTTGATGGTCAATACTTGCAAAAAGGTCCCTCTCTCTTGAATTTAGAGACTCTCTGATATTTAAGTAAGTATATTTTCTAAAGAGAAAAATAGGTTGGGGGGCAAGATCTTTTTAGATAGGATCTTGTAGAGAGAGAGACTTATAAAATATGTATGTGGAAAATATTCAGAAAAATAAAAAGATTACCCTTTTTTTTTTCTTATGCCTCCCCTTTTATATAGTTTGTCATTCGTATTCTTTTATGGAGAGAAGGGCTTAAAGATCATATTTCCTTTATAGCATCAAATATCTTTGACTTTACAGAGGAAAAATATATTTGACTAGGCCCAAGGATGTTGAGTGTAACAACCTTGCCAGAGCAATATATATACTTAGGGTCAGAGCTTGATTAAGCCCAAGAATATTGGGTTTGGTAACCTTACCAGACCCATGTATGCTTGGGCTCAACCCAAATATGTTAGGTTTGGTAGCCTTATGAGACCCATGTATGTTTGGGCTCAACCCAAGAAAGCTGGGTTTAGTAGCCTTGCCAAACCTATATATGCTTGGGTTCAATCCAAGAATGTTGGGTCTAGCAGTCTTGCCAACCTTGTATGTTTGGGCTCAACGCTTAGCTTAGCCATGTATACTTGGGCTCAAGGCTTGTTTGGGCCATCACCCGACCCTTAGTTCTTCTCAACAAGGATTTAAGTAAAAAATAACATATTTGAAAAATATTGATCCATCAATTGCCTCCCAAGTCTTTGTGTATTCAATATATAGATTTTGAAAGGTCAGCATCTTTAATGAAAGATTTTTTCACCTTCCATGTGATATTTGTCTATCCCACGCAGAACTATTAGGATCCTTGGGTCTAGGTGACTCGTTCTTATTAAGGCATGTGTCCTTTAAGAAGCAAAAGGGTGGCTTGTATTTAATGTGGTAATTGAATGAATTTCTACAAATTTAAGATGATATGAAAGGTCATTCATCCAATTGTGAGAGTGAAAAGATGTTCCCTTTATAAACCTAATCATTATTGTTTGTCTTTTCTTTTACTTTTACCTTCTGTGATTTTCTGGGAAAAAAAAACTTCTTTACCAAAAACCTCAAACTAGTTTTGTTTTACATTAATAAGAAAACTTTATTATAGGTATCTTCCATCTCAAGCTTCTTTTCCTTCTTTTACTTTTAAATAGAAATATGAACCCCAAAAGAGTCAGATTTGTCTCTAGAAAAAAAGATGTCACTGTCTTTGCATAGGAGTTTAAGTTTCAACCCGAGACAAGGGCGAGTAGTAGAGGACAATGGTTCATCAAACTGAGCCTTAGAACTAGAAGGGGTGTAGCCCTAGCATCCGCCTTAGACAAGGGGAAATTGGTTCTCTCCACAGGAGAAGTACTTCTCCTGCTGTTTCCAGCGAACCTTAGGTGAGAGGCAGGCCTTAAACCCTAAAGGAAAACACTTCTAACACACTAAGTGCAAAGGATAAAGAGTTTGTTACTCGCTTACAATCAGGAAAATATATAACTCAAATGCTCTATAAGGCTGAGCGTATTAGCCAGGAGACCTTAGGCTCTACTCAAGATCAATTCTAAATTATAGGTCTCATTTGTATGTATACGTTGGGGTACACCTTCCCTATACAAGAATTTATGAGGGAAGTTTTTAGATATTATTAGCTAGGTCCAAGCCAGCTACATCCTAACGGGTGAATAATCTTATTAGTTTTTGATAAGTTTCTTAGGCTTGTAGGAATCGAGCTTAGAGTTAGTGTCTTTAGGACCTGTTACCATCTAGTTGTTAGCACCGATAATGGTAATGACATGTGTTAGTTCTTTACCTTCGTCAACTGACCCACTAAAGTTATGAAGGGAACTCTGCAGATAAAACTTGCCTTTGTCAAAAACATAGAGGGAGAGGTGGGATGTAACATATTTAGGGTTGTTCCCACTATTAGAAGGTATTTCCCCTGATGTCAACAATAGACCTCGTCTGGGTTCAGATGAGAAGAAGACATATGTTGTATTAGCATTGACCTCAATCGAGTACGAAGTCAATAGGATGGCTAGAGGGCATTACCAAGCCCTCCCTTTCCTTTTTGGTTTATGTTTCATGTGTTCACTGTTGGCTTTATTTTTGTGCAAAAATGACAACTGAAAGAGAATGAAAGACTTCAGTCAAGTCTACAGAGAAAAGTTCACAATGAGAGTTTTTGTCTTATACCTTAAGTAGAGGCAAGACTAAAGAAGAGATGGAAGGCAGCCCCATCATCATCGGTGAATTCTCGATTGCTAAGAGAACTATGGTGGGAGTCAGAACTCCTATAGAAAGAGAAGTTAGGGGCAGTCGTACTCTCCCAACCAGGCGTCAAATAGATTTGACTCCTTCTAATATGATTGCGGGCGTTGCTGCCCCACTTCAAACTAAAAAAGATCTCCATCTTTGTGGAGACTAGTTCTTCAGCCCTAACCTTAGAGGCTCATGTGGTGGTTTTTCCTTTGCCTCAACTACCAGCCTTATCTGTAAAGGTTGCAATAGCTAGGTTGTCCTTGAGGAGGTTGATTTAAAGAATGCTTTTACCAACCTCATTTTTGGTTGTGCTCCCTTAAATTTTGGGAAGACTGGTCTTGAAATGGTGAGATTGCTAAAGAAAATCCTTTATATTCCATTATATATCTCAATGAAATCTGATGAGAGTTACAATTGTCATTTGTTTATAACCGGGCAAATGACCTTTAATATAAAAGATTTTTTTATTTCACCTTTTAGTTTGGTTTTATAACCATCTTTTGGAGAGGATCCTTTTCATTTCATCAATATCTTGTTTCACCTTTTAGAAATAGGCACGCGCGCGGGGGGGGTTGATTACACCTTTTCCATTTTTGTTTCTTATAGATGTCAACATGTATTTTTTTTTCCCAGTTAATGAAAACTGGAATATTTAACTTTGGGCACATATAAAGCAAAATTTTGTGTGCAATGTTAATAAAATTATACATGTTCCTTGGATTTACCTGTGTGCTCACATCTCCACAATACATAAAATCCAACTCAATTTTATAGACTCAATGCTTCACCGTTACATCAAAATCATTCAACATTACTACAAAGACTCCTTCCCAAGCCAAAAACAAAAGTATTTACACATATAAGGAATAAATTTGCAAAATGAACACAAGTCTGTGGAGGAGTCCTCAGCTGTGGTATACACTTGCATGAATCAAACTAGCTAGTTTCCCGAATTTCTACAAGGCCGAGGCTGGCAGTTTTATACAACTACAGCTTGGCCTTTATTTTGGCAGAAGAAAACATCCACTAAGAAACAGATCAACCCTGCACATCCTAAAACTGTTTCATTCTTCAAGAAGGTCGTCTAGAAATCTCTCTCTAACAACAAATTAACAGGTGAAAATGGCACTATTGAATGGCTAACCTGCCCCTGCCTCAGAAAAATGAGCATTTGATTCAGCTTCCACCGAAACAAACATGTAGGGAGCAGAAATAATCTCAGAGATTGCATTGAAACTTATTAATAGAGCCTGATTCTGGTCTGTATTGGGCGTCGACAAATAGGGCACAGTTGGAGGTCTTCTCCACAGTCACAACAAGTCTGCAGAACAAAAGAGGTGTCAATAAAGTACTTGTGGTTATGATCCCATTGTCCTGACAAAATAGCATAAAGAGAACATGGTTCCTGCTTAAAATAAATAAAATGAACATGATTCACCTGGTGCCCGCAGCCGAAGGCCAAGTCCTTTGGATTGGTAAGACAAATGACGCAAACCTGTCAAAGTTCATAAAAAGAAAGTGTTAATTGCTTCCACACAGATCAAAATGAGAGAACTGAAAGTGTTGGTATGGATGTGAATATTGATAGCAAGGGTTATTTATTTGCTTGTTAATGCCTATACCAAGGGAAGAAGGCTAATTTAATAGCAGAGGAATTAACTCAATATGTTATTGTATTGTAGTTTACATAGAAACAATTAAACATGTTGATCAGTAATGTAACAGAAAAGAAATATTAAAAATCAATAAAATGAACTGCATCTGGAAAAGTTTTTACACCTGATTATCGTACACAGAGCTAGGAGATGGAGCCTTCCCTGATGCTGTTTCGTATCCACTAACTGGTGTATCATATCCAGAATAAGAAGGTACCCGCCGCTGGAAGCTGCTTGAGCGGGAAGCATTTGATCTGCTTGAAGAATGTGGGCCGTAAAGTGGTGGGGGCAAAGGAACCCTCTCTGGCGCATTCCCTCTATGGTGACTGCGTTATCCATGGAAGCATACAAATGAGATTTATGAAAGCTTACGTGACTAACGCATCGAAGTGTATCAGTGAAAAGGACTGGACTAAGACTTCATTCTTACCCTAACAAGCCAAGCTCAATAGTTGCTTGATGTTGAGAAGGTATTTCCATCAATGATGCAAGAGCAAATTCTGTTTCTTTTCTTGATTCACTCACATTTTTGGACATTATTTCTGTGAAATTCACAAACTAACAAGACAGAATAAAGTTTTCTAATTAGTGTATGTGTAGGTGAAGGACTGCAATGTCTGAACAATTACATGACAGAACTACTGGTTACCTGGAAATTGTCGAAGGCTCGAGCAGGGATGTTATCATCGAACTCCCTCATCATGTCCCAAGGTCCATCACCAACTCCAACTAAGATGATCGATAAAGGGTATTCGCTGGAATTATCAAGCGTGTAAGCAAGCGATCAGGCAAATCTAAAACTAGCTATTGAGACTGTAATATCACATATATCTACCTTGCCCACCCACACACACACACACACAGAGACATGTAGCTAGACTGTGTTACCTTGCTCTGACAATTGCATCAATTGTCCTTCTCTCTTGTGGACTGAGCTGGCCAGACTGCGTGTCAACACTTCTCGTCACCTATCATTGATTAAGTTTTCTTTTAAGCGGAAGTGGCACAGCAAAAAGCATCGACAGGCCAAGTACATGGAAAAACTATGCATTTTGTGAAGGAGGAATATCTTAAATATCAACAAAAAAAAAAAGAGTACATATCCTTTTGTTTTGCATTTTCCATGAACCAATAAAATGTCATGACCATCACAAGCAACTGTAGCTTCATGTGATCATTGAAAACATGCAATTCATTTCCGCCTCTGTCTGATTAAAAAAACTTCACCGTGGAGAGACCTGCTTAGAAAGTAGTCTTTCTGCGAACGGGCAGATATACTGGTCTGCAAATGTTCCTTTTTCCTTTTTATTCGAACTGACGCAAATGTTTCTGACCAGTTTTTATTTCTTCAGGAATGGATTCATGGTGGTGTTCATATAACAAATAATTGCAACTTTGATGTTGTTATGTGCATGTTTTCGAAGGATTAGTATTGCCCAGCACTCAAAACCTTGAAAAATGAGGATTAAATGAGCTACTAAAGGCAGAACAATCAAAATTCCCTGCCTTTCAAGGATACTAACCATGAATTGTTTCACCTATCTTAATACAACATCTAGAATCACACATGATAGACCTGATCTAATCTACTCGAAAAGATAAAATCCATCTTTAAGGTGAAATACCTGTCCATCAGCAATTATCAGTAAAACATGGTACTGCCCACCACTTTGCTCAACAATAGTTATGGCCATCTCAATAACAGGTGCAAAAGATGTCGGTCCTACGATAACAAAACATAAACAAAATGCCTTAGAACCACCTGATAGAATGTTTAGAATAAGAAGACATGGTTAGACAATGAACAGAAGCTGACCTGCGAGCCGAAGGTTGGGAACAATTTCTTTGTATTGCATCAGCACCTCCTCGAATCCATTACAGAATCTCTCATCCGGAAAGAAACTGAAGACATCCTGATCATGAGTTGATGCTGCAAAAATTGATGTGAATATCATCTTCCTCGTACGAATACTAATTCTACAGAGCTTAATTCAAGAGAATTCTTCAAAAACCAAAAACAAGAATGCTTAATATAAAATTACCATCTCCGAATCCATAACATGGAATTAAGTTATCCTCATCAAATGCAGATAAAGTCCTCCCAATAATTGATATTGCTTGTTCATACGGATTTTGACCATTTCCAATATGATGTAAGCTTCGCCGATTGAATGATCTTGCACCTGATATGATTTTGAGAAAAGGCTGAGCATGGCTTCTGTGACTGAATCATAATGGATGCTATACATCAAACAAATCAGGATAAGACTAAACCTGTCCACTCGTTGCTTTTTGTGAAGTCAATTCCAACAATGAGATTAGAAGACTCTAACCCAGCTTGAGCAAGAGCAGCAGTCACCTGTGTGCAGTGATTTACTTTGTTTAGTACTTGGCAGCATGTTGAATACTAAAATTATCTAGCAAGTACATTTAGCCATCTACAGAATTTTACAGAAAATCATAGACAGAAACAAGCAAGCAAATGATACAGAAGTGAGGGGGGAAATTAGAAAGAGAGATTTGAAGATTTAGAACCAACATATAGTATCTACGCACTAATTCTTTCCCAGTTCCTTATCCTAAAGATCGAAGTGTCAATGCCAGCTGCCCCCATAGGAATGTTGCCATAGAAATCCGCATTAGCTGCTAACTTGGTTAACAGGGGGGAATTTTATCACCAATAGTTCAACCACAAGAATCCACCACATTTTATAATCACATTTGTGTGCTTACATATGAGGAAGCTCTGAGTAAATTATAAGCATCAAGTAGTTAGTCTTATTTCTACTCAATCTTTTGGTAGCCCAAATTTTTTTCAATAACAATTTTATCTTTCTAAGCTAAAATCTAACGAATTTTCTCTCTTCTTCACCCAGAAAAAACTAAAAAAAAAAATAATAATAAATGTATTTTTTTAAAATTATAGAAATCGCTTAAAAAAAATAAAGAATTAAAATAAACATTTTAAATAAATTACATATATTACTCTATTTTTCAATTCAACCTTCCCCCACAAAAATTATACAATTTGTAAGACGATGAATAGTGAAAATAGCAACAGTATTTTTCCATATGCTTTAGTTTTCGTTAATGCTCCCACAACATTTTGATTAAAGTCAAAGAGTACTATCATTTTTTTTCAGTGTGCCACTAACACCCTTAGAAGTCTTAAACCATAGGAGCCATAAATAGAAGCACTAAAATTACAAGTAATTATGGCCCAACCAACCTGATCCAGGGTCTTGTAATTGTCAGCTATTCTCGAGTATTTCCTATCCAACCTCTTCTGTGGATGTTGGGGGGTTCTTTGTGATTCATAAGGATAAGATGATGAACTAGGAGCAGGCGCATGGTGATTCTGAGAAGTGTAATAGGAATTATGTTGAGGAGATGGATATGGATATGGTGATGCTGGAGGATAACCATTCTGATTCGATGAAGAAGAATTGGTTGAACCATAAGAATAATAATCTCTCCAACTGGACTCTTTTGAGCTTTTACCTCCCATCAGCAATCAAATTAGTTCCAGACAAAAAAAAAAATCTCTCTCTTTACCAGTTGAGCCGAATAAGCACTTTATCTCTCTCTACCTGTAAAGAAAACTCACCATCATATACACATACGCCATGGATATTGAAGGTGTCAACTCCAGAAAACAATATCAGATCATACCTTAAAGCTTGGAAGACTCAGGGAATGCAAAAAAGCTGCAAGATTTATTTAATTATGGGGTATTTAAGTTGGAGAAGAAGGGGGGAATTAAAAGGAAGTTTCTGAGAGTTGAAAAACATTCAGGACTAGTAGCATGGAACAGCGACTAACGAGATTTAAAAGGCGGCTTATTGGAAACTAATTGACGACCAATTCAAAGACGGAGAACCGCCGACCTCAGCTCAGACGACACAAATGTTTTGCTTCATTGCTTGCGTAGAGAAAATTAAGTCACTCTCCCGTAAGTTTCCATGATAAAGCACTCCTCCATTCCACGCCCCAAGTAACGAAAGAAAGAAGAAATGCAGGAAAGCCAAGTGCGTTTTGTATGATGAACACGCAACTCATATATATATATATATATATATATATATATATATATGAGTTGTGGAAATATTTATATAATTACTGTTTCAAAAGCAAATTATTTAAATATTTATTTATTTTATATCTTTAATATTATGACCTGTTTAGAAACGCGGCAACGTAACCCACGTTCCTAGAAATTTTAAAAATATTTTTTTATATAAAAATAATATTTTTTATATTTTTAAATTGTTTTAATATGTTAATATAAAAAATAATTAAAAAAATTTAAAAATATATTATTTTAATATATTTTTAAGTAAAAAATACTTTTAATCGTAACCACCACTACTATAATCCTAGACACTCTATCTCTTCAGTTAAATAATTTTTTTTCTAAGTCTTCTTTTTAATTGTTGAAATACTAACGAAAAAAAGGTAAATACTTCCCCGTGAGCTTTCCTCATCTGATTCAAGTTCTAATTAAAAAAATATTAGACTAATTAGCTATAATGAAAAGGCATATTCGAAGTATCGTGCATGTAATCTCCTCATCTTTCTATTTATAGGCCCCAGCTTGCTGTGACCTCTTTCATTTTTTTAATTTAATTAATAAATAATAATGTTACTACCATCTAGATGCATTTTAGAGCGGGCAAAAAAAAAAAAAAAAAAGATTAACGTGATTGCAATTAATCCCGCATGTGCTGGGGACGTTATCTTCATCTATTTTAGTTTATTCTTGGGAGCATTAATGGAGATGATGAGAGGTGGGGTAGATTTGTCTTTTAATAATCAAGATATTTTAGAATATTTTTTTAAAAAAAACTTTGACTTGATATTTGAGGAAATACAATAAATGTTTAACGTTAAATATTTTTTTTTTTTTAAAAGGTGAAATTGGTCAAACGATGAAGTAATAGAAGTTTCTCGTCATTGAAAAGGAGGGGAAGTTCATGAGTTGATAATATATAGACGATAATGTCTACAAGTCAACTATTCAATTTAATCTTAGATATGCTAAAAGATGGAAGAAAACAACACCTATAGGAATTGTGGATTATAATACTAATTTATAGTGTTTTTTTTATATTTTGATATTTTAAATTTTAATTTTTATATGATTTATTTATAGGGATTTAAAATTAATAATTTATTTTAATTTATTTTTTATATGGTTATCACAATATTAAAAAAAACATTATTTTCCAACATTCATTAGCATTGGGAATTTAGAATTGATAATATATTTTAATTTTTTTATATGATTATTATAATTTAAAAACAAATATCATAGCATTAGGCTAGTATCAAAAAAATATCTTAGTATCATAGTATGAATTATTTAAAAAAAAATTAGTTAAATAAAAAATAAAAATATTGTTTCCTCACACCCATTAACACTAAGAAGTACAATAATAATCTATGGTCTTGTTTATCTTTTGCATTTTGATCCTTTTTTTTTTGGCTGTTGATTTTTTTATTTAGTCTTTATATGATATGTTTATGAGGATTTAGAATTGATAATTTATTTTAATTTATCTTTTATATAGTTATCGCAGTATAAAAAAATATTTCAACATCGATTTGGTATCGGAAAAATATTTCAGCATCACATATGGTCTATTTTTATTAAAAAAACAGTTGTTAAATAAAAAATGATTTTGAAAAAAAACTAGGTTATTAAATTTTGTGAAGTCAATGATCCGGTTCACAAGTTTAGTAAGGTAACCCTGGTTTTCCCGGTTTGCGGGTTTAGCAGGGTACCTTTTTTTTCTAATTAAACTTAATTATATGATCGTCTATTTTTATTTTTATCATATATTTTTAAAAAATATAGTTTTGGAAAAAAACATAAATTATTAAATTTTAGAAAGTCCAATGACATGTTGAAGAGTTTAACTTTTTTATTTTTAAAAATTTATTTTTTATGATTTTATCCTTCGATATTGGGCTAATTGAGAATTGAATTCCATAATTTTTTTGTATATTTAAAAAAACACTCCATATACCTTGATAAACCTATACATAACCTCAAATAACCCAAAAACCGGTAAAAAACTTAAAATCAATCTGAAACCAAAAAGCTTTTTAAGCTCACATCTACCATCCTAGACGACGAGAGGTCCAAAGATCACTTAGGTGAAACTCTTTATATCAAATGAAACTCATTGACACTAAGATCAACCTTTTTCATGGGTTAAATCGGTGTCAACCAGAACTTTCTTTCTCTAACGCCATCATTTTTTTTCACACTTTGGTCCCGGTTGTTTTAATTTTCTCTCTCCTTCACAATCTTTGAGAAATTAGCCATGAATCTAAACATAGAAAGACACAATGGAAAACAAATAAAGTATGAGAACTAAATTGTAAAAAATTATATATATATATGTATATACACTACAATGAAAGACTATAACCTACGTGTTTTAGATTTTCTTTCAAATTAAATTATTTTTTGCTGAAGTGTTTTCAAACTTTAAAATAGTTATCAGTTGACAATTAGCATCCACTTGTACAGGCTGCTTTCTAATCATTTTCTTGGAAGCCAGCCGGTCTTTGAACAATATAAGAGCCCATCTCTCTATCTTTACTTATTTTTACTCTCTTTCATCTACGTTTCCTTCTTTTCTGAAAAGCTTTTTTTTTTTTTTTTTTAAATATTGTGCTCTGTTGTCCTGGTCGTGATCTGAGACTATTCGGATTGATTCTTTAGCTAGCCTAGCGCATGGTGTGTAGAATAGTGATTTCAATGATATTGTATTTTCAACGCAGAAATTAATAAGGTCTATACATAACAAATTAAGTTTTATTAATTATCAAATATTTATTTTTCATGGTTAATTTTAAAAGCAAAAGCAACCATGAAAATAAAAATAGTATAATTGAAAGCCCCCCTCATACATAGAGTTACTTGATCATGCAGAAGTATTTGGTTAAAGAGATAATATAAAATAAATATGTTGTTATGGTAGTTTTGTAATGAGTTTTTTGTATTTTAAAAACAGAAAATATATATAAATATGTTTTTTTATCTCCGTTATCTTTATTTTTTTATCTCGAAACAATAAATAAACACTACCTAATAGAAATAATAATAATAATAATAATAATAATATAAAATAAATATGTTTTTATGATAGTTTTGTAATGAGTTTTTTGTATTTTAAAACAATATATATATATATATATATATATATATGTTTTTTTATCTCCATTATCTTTATTTTTTATCTCGAAACAATAAATAAACACTACCTAATAGAAATAATAATAATAATAATGATATAAAATACATATATTTTTTATGATAGTTTGTAATGAGCTTTTTGTATTTTTAAAACAAAAAATATATATAAATATTTTTTTTATCTCCATTATCTTTATTTTTTATCTCAAGATAATAAATAAATACTACCTAGAAATAATAATGATGATATAAAATACATATATATATTTTTATGATAGTTTTGTAATGAGTTTTTTATATTTTTAAAACAGAAAATGCATATAAACATGTTTTTAATTTCTATATCCATTATCTTTATTATTTTTTATCTTGAAACAATAAATAAACACTACCTAGCAACAATACTTTGCACGTCGACTATGTGGTGAAGTCAATCTTTCTCTAACCTAATTTTTCTCTTGGGTTAGGTGGATTTGCAATCAAATGGTGTCTTCGGTGCAAAGAATTTCCTAACCGTTTTAGTATTATTTTTTTCCCCAACTATTTTGATGTATTTTTTATAGTGTGCAGTGTATTTGTTTCTACTTAGAAGTTAAAATTACTTGTGTTCACCCTATATATCCAACAACACATAGTTATCCCGAGATATTATAAGATTATATAAACCACTTAAAAGTTTATAAATGTGATAGAAATATCATATTATACTTGAAATGTGATTAATTATTATTTTCATAAACAATGGTTAAATTAAGAAATTTAAAAAAAAATGAGAGAATATCCAAAAAAAAATTGAAAAACAAGTTGACTAAAATTAAATAGCGAAATTAATAATTTTCATGTAGTTAGAAATAATCATATGTTTTTTATATTACTTCTCTAATTTTTTTTAAATTCTTAATTTACTATATTTTCTAAATAGCAATTAAGGATATTTTAGGTATAAAAAAGGTTTATGAAATATATTTTTTTAAATATGGAGGAGAGTTTTGTCAATTTCTTAAAATTTTTTAATAATTATTGTAATTTACCCAAATAATTATTACCAAAATCATTTATCATATGTATGAATTAAAAGCTCTATCCATTTATCATGACTCTTTTTAGCTAAGAAAACATCTACAGCTTCCAATCAAATAGAATGTGTACCCTTACCACTTCAAGATGAGGTTCTAAAATCCAAGATACTTATGAATAAAATTAATGTGTTGGATAATCAATTAATCTCTTAGCTCAAGCAATTTGATTTATTTTTCTTAGCCAAGATGTCTGGTGGCTTAATATAGAAAGCTCAAATGGTTGGTAGCTTGTAGCTGGTGGTGTTTAGTAGTCGCTACCTGCAAAAGGTCCTCTTTGATAGATGTAAGGACTCTCGGATGCTTAAGTCATAAACTTTATAGTGAGAGAAAGTGCAATGATATTTTAGAAAGATAAGCTCTAAAAATATATATGCTGAAAATGTTAAAAATGAAGAGATTGTGAACCTTGAGTTTGAAGGATTCATGATATATTTATAGCCCATGAGTCTTCTTCTTTTTTTTTTTTTTGTAGAGATGAGAGGCTAAAGTGTAATTTCACTCATATGATATTTTGAGTTGTAAACTACTCAAAATAATATGTATTGGATCAATGTAAAATACTGGAGGACACGCATGGGATCCTAGAAAAATTATCAATTGAGTGTTATGCTCAAGCAAGGTGTTTGAGCCCATTAAATGTGAAAAATAGATCTAGACACGTTGTCTAAACCCAAGAACGTTAGGCTTAGGCATTGTAGCCCAAGCCTATGTGAGTGATGGGGTGCATGTCTAGCACCAAGGGTAGTGGGCAGCATGTCCAACACCAATTAGGTGTACACCCAACATAGGCTTAGGCTACCATGCTTAAAGCCTATACACCTTAGTAGTAGCCAAATCCCATAGGGATTTGTTTTGGGTTTTGGGGGGGTTGAGGTAAATTTAGGGGGGTTTTAGACCCATTAAATCTAGGTTTATTAGTAGCCCCCAAGTCTTGGTGATATTGATATGCAAAGACTTATAAATGTACCCTGTACAATTAGTTTTGTAGAGTTTTCTTCATATGTGAAAAGGGGTGAAAACTCTAGGTAATATATTGAAGAGCACGGGTGTAAGGGTATGCATCATAGTTGAAGAAATAATTTCTAAGTATGTAGAGGAGAACCATGGAAGAATTCATACTTAGAAAATTTCTAAGTAATAAGGGGAACTCATGAAGGGTGGAGTCAGTACTTAAAAAGTTTCTAAATGGCTAGGATGATGGACCTATATTAATGCCCATATATGGAAAAATTTCTAAATAGTTAAGTGGATGTACCTATGTCGATGTCCATACTTAAAAAATTTCTAAATGGATAGGAGGATTGACCCATATTGACGCCTATACTTTGAAAAAATTATAAGGGGCAAAGAGGAAACCCAAAGGGGTGGAGCCTATACTTAGAGAAATTTCTAAGTGGCTAGGGGATAGATCCATGTTGACATCCATACTTAGAAAAACTTTTAAGAGGCGGATGTGACAGATTCATGTTGATGCATATACTTCAAAAAATCTCTAAGGAGAGAAGGGGACAAACCTATGAAGGGTGATGTTATTGCATTAATGAGATGAAGTTCATCTCTTAGAGAGTGTTCACATTGGAGTATGAGAGGTATATGACCTTTATAGGATGGCATAGGGCATAATAGCCCTCAATTAGAGAAAGATCTCACTAAAGAGTGAAAGGTTTATAGCCTCTCTAGTGATGGCGTGGGGGCTTGGGAAACCCCCATTGAAGAGTGTGGAAGATATGTGACTTCCCTAGAATTGTCATGGGGCGTGGGAGCCTCCCACTAAATAGTGGTTTTTTTTTCTCTGAGAGTAGATGGCATATGACCTTCCTGATGATGTAATAGGGTGTGAGAGCCCCTTATTGGAGAAAGGTTATACAAAAGAGTGAGCGATATAAGATCATTCCTGGAGATAATATAAAACTTAGGAGCCTTATTAAAGATTCATGCCAGTTTAAGACTATATTGGAGAGGCGGGAGATCTATGATAAATCCATGGCAAATTGATGAGAGGTTCATTAGCATCACTTGGAAAATGTGTTAGTTTGAGACTACACTAGAGAATAAGAGATTCGAGATCAATCTATAGCAAATTAGTGAGAGGTCCTTAGGCATCACCTGAACAATATGTTAGTCTAAGACTGCACTAGAGAATAGAGGATCCAAAATCAACCCATTGTGAATTGGTGAGAGGCCCTTAAACATCATCTAAAGAATGTGTTAATTCGAGACTATACTGTAGAATGGAGAATTTGAAATCAATCTCTAGTGAATTTGTAAGAGATTCTTAGGCTTCATCTAGAGAATGATGTTATTGTAATAGAAAGACCTCAAACCCATCCTTTGGATATTATGGGGCTATTGCCTTAAAAAGCTCAAGTCAATCCCCTTTAAAAAGAGTGATGTTATTACACTAAAGAGACCAAGTCAATCTCTTTTCTAGAAAGTGTCTACAAGTCCCCATTAAAGATATGTGGATAGAAAATGTATGTTGAAGATTCATTATTTTTATTTAAAAAATAAACTTGTGTTTCTATTAAAGATTATGCATCCTGAGGTGATTTGAGTGATAGGTTCATGGGAAGTTCGTAAAAGGAATATGTTTTAAAGGTGTCACCAAGATGTTTGTTTTGACTGCCCTGATGACTTTGAATAAGTTATCCTATTTTGATTAAAGGGAGTTATAAATCCTTAAAATACACCAAATGTTAATGGGTTAATCCCTCATGGTTCCTCCTCAATCTTTCATTTTTACTAGGAGAATGTTTTCACATAGAAGGTCCTTTATGCGAGTTATCCTTGTAAATATAAAGAGATTCATGTCGTAGCAAACTAGCATCTTTTACCCATATGTGATTTTTCATGACTTCCTTCACCTTAAGCAAGTTTTTGTCTAGCAAGACATAAAAATTTCTCTAAATAGCATGTTTCTTTACCCCTCTTATCAAGGCCTCTAAAGCTATTGACTCAAGCAATTCTTCTACCTTGAGCATCTTCTCATTAAACCTTTAAAATATGCCCGTATAGACTAGTTCTCTTATTAGGTAACACCAAATAGCTCTATGGAGTTTTTTTTTTATAGGTATACTGGTGTTGAAGCGTGTCACTAGCTTGACGCAGAGGTCACTAAACACTTTAATAGAGCTTAATATTAAATTATTGTACCATGTATGCACAAACCCCCGGAAGGTTATAGGGAGGATTTTGCACATTTAATCATTATCCTAGATGACCAACTTTAAACTACCACGTACATTATGTACATGCTCTCTCAGATCGATCAGGCTATCATAGTTGTCTAAACTTATTTTTGCAGAAATATAGTCCTTAGAAAGTTGAATGTTCAATACTTTTTTAGACAAGGGAGAACCCCTCCACTTATGAGGGTTGTAGTTATTCTCCTAGGTATATTCATTTATAGACCATCTCTTAGTCCTTTATCTGTTAGGCTATTGGGAGCCTATAGAGTTTGGTATGGAACGACGGTTATAGTAATTGGTGTCCTTCTCATGATAGCTAGAAAGAGTACGATCGACATACCAGCATTGTACATGAGTATCATAATGGCACAAACGACCCCTTAAAGGACTCTTATGAATGTCATTTTTCTCAATCTCCTCAAGGTAGTGCAATTATCTACGGACACTTGGTACGGTTGGTGGTCGTGGCACTAAGATGTTATGTGTTGTTGAGGATGTCAAGACTTGTTAAGGTGACAATATCGGATTTGGCCCTTAGGTTGCCAATACGGCCTAAGTAAAGAGTTGCACCTGACTGGTGAGTTATTGAAGGTCCGATTGGGTATAAGTGTCTGCAATAACAAATAGATTTGTCTCGTGTCCTAACTTAGGTGTGTGTCTTGGTTATGTGTCATGGAATGGTCTAGAAAAGTCAAAAACAAGTTTTAGAAATTGATGGCTTCTTTAGTTTCCCACAGGTGGTGGCACCAATTGATGAGGTTCTAAAATCCAAGATGTTTAGAAATAAGGTTGATGTGTTAGATAATCAGTTAATCTCTAAGTTCAAGCAATCTGATCCGTTCTCCTTAACCAAAGTATTTGGTGGCTTAATATAGAACGCCTAGGTTGTTGGTAGCTTGTAGCTAGTGGTATCTAGTAAGCCAAGATGGCTGATAGCTGGTGCCTGTATAAGGTCCTTTTTAATAGATATAGGAACTCTTAAATGCTTAAGTTAGTAACTTTGTAGAGAGAGAAAATACAATGATATTTAAAGAGATGTGCTCTAAAATATATATGATTAAAATGTTAAGAATAAAGAGATTGTGAGTCTTAAGTTTGAAGGATTCATGATGTATTTATAACTCATGAGTCTAGTTTTTTTATGCAGATGAGGGGTTAAAGTGTAATTTCACCCTTATAATTTTTTGAGTTGTATTCTACTCAAAATAATATGTGTTAGATTAGTATAAAATACTAAGAGACCCGCGTGGGGTCCTAGAAAAATTATCAAGAGAGTGTTGGGCTCGAATAAAGTGTCTAAACCCATTAGAGATGAAAATGGATTTAGGCATGTTGTTTAGACCCAAGCATATTAGACTCGGGCATGGTAGCCCGAACCCATGTACGTGTTAGGCAGCACGTCTTAAACCAACTAGGCATGTCAAGCCCAGCCTGGGCTCGAGCTACCATGCCTAAACCCATGCATCTTGGTAGTAGTTAGGCTCGGGTGTAATAACCAGGTTCATAAGGATTCTGTTTTGGACTTTTGAGATTTTTTTAGGTCCTTTGAGGGTTTCTTAAGGCCTGTTAAATTTGAATTTATCACTTTCAATTCCAATACCATGGGTAATCTTGTTCACTCTAAAAGATTGGTATGCGATGAAAAGATAATTAAAATATATGTATTTTTTATATATTTAGATAGATTTATTTTTGTAATTTTTTTTAAGTTCTAATATGATTTTCTAAATTAAGTAAAAAATAATAATTACTAATTAAATATTTTTAAAATTTATCTAATTCAATAGGCACCCATGTCTTATTATGGAATTTGCTTCCCAACCCTCTCTTTTGTAAACAACTACAAAAATAATAATGAGTGATGCAATTCCATTACTTCAAATGATGAAAGAAAAAGGCTTAATTGTCCATTACCTCAGTTACTTTAATGGATGGAGGAAGAAGCCCAGATCAAGGGACTTTTAATTCAACAACGATTGGTCATGTGTAAGGGATTTGCAAAATAAAAAGATATTATCAAAATTAGTTTACATATTAATTAAAATTATTTTTTAAAACCATTTTAAAGGTATGACTTTCATATTAATTAATTTAGTGCATTTATGAAATTAATTTCTTATAAATAATAATATTAAAGTTAAAAATCAAAATTTGTATTAACAAAAAGAACAAGTCTTTTTAACTATATATATTGCTTATGAATAAAAACATTGGTCACATCATCACAAATAGGTATTATGGTAGCTTTTATGGTTGTGGTTTGAAAAAAATTGTTTTATAAAAAGTATTTTTAGTCAAGGTAGGTTTGATATTTATATATATTTAGTTAAAACTGTGGTTGAAATTGAGGTTGAATAAAAACTAGTTTAATATGTTTGGTTAAACATGTTTTTCAAATTGAGGTTATAAAGTAACTAAAAAAGATATATATTAATATTGATGGTTTTTAATTTAAATATTCTAGATTTAACTACCACTATTACATCATTAAATAAATAATACTTTATATCAAATATTTTTTTATTATTCTATTAACTTATCTACAATTTCATCACGTATGAAATTCATCTGATAAGGACTATAGTTTCCATAATTTTTTGAGCGTGCAACAAAATCAGGTAAAATATCATCAGAAACAAAATTGGAATTCCAATCAAATTCCGCAAATGTTACGTTATCATGCGATGTCCTTCTAATTTATATAGTGTTATTAAATAATATTAAACATTAGTTTTTCGAGTAAAACACAATTTAAGTAGTTAGAATTCACCTGGCACTGTTCACGTGAACAGTGCCAGGTAATTTAATCTTACCTGGGCACTGTTCACTTCTTGAAGTGAACAGTGCTTTGGTGAATTAATTCACCTGGCATAGACGCGGCAGGGGGAGAGGCAGCTCTCAGTTGCTTTGTGCAAATCGGCGGTTTCAACATAAAATATATGGGTCCCACACAAACAGTAAATAGCTTTTTAATCTTACCAAACATGATGTATATTAATATTGATGGTTTTTAATTTAAATATTCTAGATTTAACTACCACTATTACATCATTAAATAAATAATACTTTTTATCAAATAATTTTTTCTTATTCCATTAACTTATCTACAATTTCATCACGTATGAAATTCATCTGATAAGAACTATAGTTTCCATAATTTTTTGAGCGTGCAACAAAATCAGGTAAAATATCATCAGAAACAAAATTGGAATTCCAATCAAATTCCGCAAATGTTACGTTATCATGCGATGTCCTTCTAATTTATATAGTGTTATTAAATAATATTAAACATTAGTTTTTCGAGTAAAACACAATTTAAGTAGTTAGAATTCACCTGGCACTGTTCACGTGAACAGTGCCAGGTAATTTAATCTTACCTGGGCACTGTTCACTTCTTGAAGTGAACAGTGCTTTGGTGAATTAATTCACCTGGCATAGACGCGGCAGGGGGAGAGGCAGCTCTTAGTGGGGAGAGGCAGCTCTTAGTTGCTTTGTGCAAATCGGCAGTTTCAACATAAAATATATGGGTCCTACACAAACAGTAAATAGCTTTTTAATCTTACCAAACATAATGTTTACGCGATTTACTTTAAAAGCTAAAGCTATTATGTAAACAAACACCCTCTAGTTCGAGAACATATTCTTCACATTATGGAATAGGATAGCCCTTCCTTAATTTTGAGATTTCCTTCTTATCATTTAAAGATTTTGAAATTAAGATTATTTAATAAAATATCAAATTTAATCGTTCAAGTGCCTGCTTCAGAAGGACAAGTTTTTTTCATTCCTATAAAAACAAACAAACTTGCAGGAATGAAAAAAAAAAAACAAAAAAAAACAAACAAACTTGCAACGAAAAAAAAACAAAAGAAAACAATAATAAAAAAAAAGAACGTGTGAGGAAAAGCTACTTTCCTCACGAGTTTTAGAGTATTAATTAATAATAATAATAATATAGATTAACAACTCTACCGAGAAATGAGATATTGCATTAGGAGATCGGTAAATTGCTCCATTGATCAGTCGGTACGAGGTAACTAATTCCTTTTTCTATAATATAAATTAATTGATGAAATACGGAATTCGAGATCGGAATCCCACAGCACTGGTTCTTTCCGAAACACCGAAACACGGACATTACGGGACATAGGTGAGGAAGAAACGACCAACCAAAATATCTCTAAGTGTTCTATCCACATGGAAAAGAAAAAAAAAAAAAAAAAACCTGAGATAGTGGCTTTGGATAGGTTTTCATGGCGAAGACTGTTTGCTCAAACTGTCTATAAAGTGCCATGTCCACTATAACCATGTTCTCAGAAGTCCGAGAATTGTCCATCCTCGTTTTTGTACATACGATATTATATTGCTAGTTGTCTACGAACTTTGTCGCCAGTGGCACGATCATCTTCCAAAAATGCACTACGTCCACCATTAACACCATCCCTCGCGTCTCTTTCGCGTCCTAATTTGGTCTGTAGACAGTATATAACAATAGCAATTGGCAAATCAGATGAGCAAAATTACACTTCTCAAATTTTCCTTGAATCCCTTTTGTCAAGGAAAGAAAACCAACAGTTAGAACATGGTTCTTATTAGACACAGAATGCAACAGCATCTTAAGCTTGATCCCCTTCCAGAATTAGAGATTGATGAATGCGCTCTGTGTCCTTGCTTCCCTAAGCCCATGTCTGGCACTACGATTCAAGGGGTGGGGGACTTCTTGGACCTGGAAAAACTCTGCGTTCTAGGCCGTGGTAATCATGGCAGTGTCTACAAGGTACGCCACGGACAAACATTAGCCATCTATGCACTGAAAACCATCCAGCAGGGTACAAATGACGCTTATGTATCCCACGAGACAGAAATCATAAATTGCATAGACTCTCCTTTCGTCGTCAAATGTCATGGGATTTTTGAGCCACGAGCTGGTGAAAAAGCTATACTCATGGAGTATATGGATGCAGGAACACTTGATACAATTTTTAGAGCCAACGGTCCCTTCTCTGAGACTTCACTTGCCCACATTGCCTACCAAGTACTCAACGGCCTCAAGTACCTCCATGAACACAATATTGTCCATCTAGATATAAAGCCTTCAAATCTTCTTGTCAGCAAGGACATGAAGGTGAAAATTGCTGATTTTGGAGTGAGCAAGATTGTCCATGGGACTGGAACTAGGGCTGCCACTAACCATCACAATATGTGTGAGGGTACACATGCTTACATGAGCCCTGAAAGGTTGGACTCGCACACATTTGGTTCAGGCTATGTGTATGCAGGAGATGTCTGGAGCTTGGGAGTTACTTTATTGGAGCTATATGTGGGGCATTTTCCATTTTTTCCAGCTGACAAGAGGCCCAGTAATTGGATGGAGCTCGTATTGGTGGTATGCTTCGGAGAATTCCCTAGCTTCCCGAAGGAAGCATCAGAGGAATTCAGGAGCTTCATCAAGTGTTGCTTGGAAAAGGAACCAAGCAAGAGATGGACAGTCTCACAACTCCTGTCACATCCCTATGTTTGCTTGGGGGAGAGATTGGGGAAGTGACGGTGGGATAAATCAAAGCTTTTTCAAGAATTAATAAGGTAGGACGCATTCACTGGTAGCAGCAGCTAGGAGTTTTGAAGATTGTGTAGTGTAATTGACCAAAATAAGAACAAAATTAAGGGCCTTTTCAGCTTCTTCTCCTTTCTTTCGCCCTTAGCACTACAATGAATTTTTATTTTTGTTTTTGTTAGTCTGGCTTAATTACAAAAACAGAAGTTGAAATAAAGTCGGGGGAATTTCTAACCCTATTTATTGAACTTAATTTTTTGTTCTTTTTTGTGGTAAGAACGAGCGAACAGCTTAAAGAAAGCAAAGCAAAAAAGCACAGTGGCAAGGTGCACCGGAGACCAAAGAAGCCGGGAACCAGTAGTAGAAGAAAGCTCTACGAATGGAAACAGGCAAAAACACAAGATTGACAGCAGCCGAAACTTGATTTATAGGAATTAATGGTTTTGCGCGGAGTAAAAGCACTTTATTTATTGACTTTTTTGTGTCTTAGGTTTTTCTTGCACGTGGAAAATGCCTTCTAAGACAAATTCTGCACCAAATATATATACACGCGCGCGCCGCCGCATAGTGCTCTTTATGCTTATAGAACACCCAACAAGTTGATCCATAGTTAAAAGATTTTTTTTATTTAGATTTTTCCATCAATATTTTTTTTAAAAAAAATAGTAATTTCTTTAATACATAAAAACGATGTAAAAGGTGTAAAAAAAAAATTAAAATCATATGAATGGTGGTAGTATCTAAAAATAAATTAAAAGACTATTTTGTTCACTTAAAAGGAATTTAAAGTGGTGTTTAATATCAAAAACAAAAAATTCATTTGTTTATCGAAATTTCTAATCTATTTTTAACTCTATTTTTTAGTTTTTCAATGAAAAACAGAAAATATTTATTTATTACAATTTCGAGATATTTTTTCATTTTTTTAGGTTAAATTATTGTACTAGATGAAAAAAAAGGTGATAATGCACTTAATTAAAGAATGCTAGGAAATAAGTAATATGTTTGAATAAATATAAAATATTATGTTGTTAAAATAATATATTTAAAATCATAGTTGTTAAATTTGGTTTTATAATTAAATAATTTAAGACAATATTAATATAGTCATATCAGGTTGATTCAATTATAACTCTTATTAAGTATTTTAAAAAGAAATAAAAAATCAAATTACCTAGTGTAGGAATTTAGTTGATGAATTGAAAATTAGTACTTTTGGTTAATCTAAAAAAAGCTTTGTCAACTCAAGTCAAATGTGTGAAAAAAATCTAATTTCAATACTATATTTTAATTTTAAATAAAAAAAAATTTGTGAGAGAAAAAATGTGTAGCTTGTGGGATTTAACTCATGTCCTCTCCTATAAAAAAACTAATTGATATAAAATGATAATTAATATATTGTAGTTCAATTTATCACCATAATTAATTCATGTTTTAATGACTTAAAAGATCTAGATTAAATTTAAATCAAGCTTTAATTCATGTTCGACTATCGTGATAAAAACAAACTCTTTATGGCATTTTCTCTTCTCTCACGAAAAATAATTCAAACTTATTGTTTTGAATAAATTTTATTATTTTGAAAATTATAATATATGGGTTAAAAGAAGTGTTTTTTTATTCCTTTTAAAAACTTTGTTTCACACTAATTAATAAATAACTACTACGCAATTGGCTAATATTTTGTATTACCGTTTTTAAGAATTAAATATCAGTTGCTTACATGCATATTATAATTTTGCACTGGCGTAAAATAATAGTTTAATCCGATTTTTCATTGAAGCAATTAAATTAACATTTTTTCGTTTATTTAATAAAAGAAATTAGTGTTTAATACATAATATATAAAAAGAAATCTATTGTGGGGCAATTTTTATTCTACTCCAAGTTTAGTGATTTGTTGAAGTGGGCTATTGAAAAGGTATTTGATGAAAAGGAATAATTATAGGTATTTTTTTTTAATCGATTAGTAACTAATAAAATTGTTTCTTTTTATATATAATTTATCTACAAATCAGTCATTTTTATTGGGAATCGTCTGAATAAATCGAAAAAACACAAATTTTCACATATGGAGGCACTGTTTTTTTTTTTTTTTTTGTATTTTAAAAACGTTTTTGAAAGAATTTAAATTTTTTTATTTTTTTATTTTAAATTAATATTTTTAATATTTTCAAATTATTTTAATGTGTTAGTTTTGAATATAAATTTTAAAAATTAAAAAAATATTATTTTAATATATTTTTAAATAAAAAAATTTAAAAAAATTATTATAATCATACTTTTCAATAGCCAAATAGCATTTCTCTTTGGTTGCACTAAGCAGCTATATTTGATTCGATCTCAACGAACACTAAGCTAAGCTAATGATACAGCCCAACAACGGACCTGAGGGGCCCATCAGGGCCTTGGCCCTAAGATTGAAAAAAGCTTGACCCACTCAACCTAAGCATTCATACATTCAATCTTATTCAACCTTTTCATTTTGATCCCTGTAATTTTAAACTTGATTCCGATTTTTGCCCCTACAGGTAATATTTACTCAATAAAAACAGAATTTTTATCTCTTTAACTGACTTGACGAGTCAATTCGGTAATTTACTATCCGGTTAATAAAAAATATTTTTTATATTAAAATTATATTGTTTTAAGTTTTTTTTAAATAAATAATCAAAGAATAAATTGATATAAATGAACTCAAAATCAACTCTCAACCTATAACCCAAGTTGTCTTGGAGTAGGTTAGCTTGAGTTGTCTATTAAAAATTATGATAAATGTGTTTTATATTTTATTTTAAAATTTTTAGCGTGATTAATTAATCTCTACCGGTTCAAAGAAAAACATTCTTTAGGTTCCCAAGACTTCTTTCCTGATTCTATCACTGAATTCCAATCTAACCATCACAATATAAAATATTGAGAAGAAAATTGAACTCATTATGAAACTTTAGAGCCTACCTAGACCTTCTGATTATTTGAGGGACCAATCATTACCATCCCAAATAATCAGGGACTAATTTGGAACTTCCTTGCTCTTGTTGTAAATTTCCTGTGAAGAAAAACAGACAGAGACCGGTTGTTGGGAAGTCAGATTGCAGCTTCCTGTGATTGTCTCATTATCTCTGGCCTTCAATTTCGCTTCTTAAACTTACAATTATCTCTCTAATCAGTCCCTCCCTTTCCCAATCCGTATCAAATTCCAACTCCTCCTTTCCTTCTGTTTTCCGTCTATTGCAAGTTATCCTTACTTGTTCCATCAAACTTTTATTTTCAATTTTTTATTTTATCTAATAGCGGGGGCTTAAAAAACAGACTCCTAAATTATAGTAATTAAAAATAAATCATGATCTGATTTCTTCGATTGAAAAAAAAATATATAGTACTGGAATTTTCAAATGGCGAGCGCCGTCGACGATGACGCCGATGCGGTGTTGAGCGATGTGGAAGGGGAAGATCCGGTGGAGATTGTAATAAAAAGTCCGAGTCAAGAAGATATTTCGGTTGAGAAATTCCGTGAGCTCCTCGATCGCGAGCGAGCGGCACGGGAGGCAGCCGAGACTTCGAAATCGGAACTGCAAGTGTCATTTAATCGATTAAAAGTTCTCGCGCACGAAGCAATAAAAAAGCGAGACGAGTGCTCGAGGCAGAGAGACGAGTGCTCTAGGCAGAGAGACGAAGCGCTGAGAGAGAAAGAAGAGGCGTTGAAAGCTAACGAGAAATTATCGAATGAATTGATTCAAGTGAACGGATCAAAAGAGGAGATTGAGAAGAAATTCGATGATTTGCAATCGCAGATTGAGAATTCGAGGCATATGTTAGTTAGTGGAATTGATAAGATATCAGGGAAATTTAGTAATTTCAAGAATTTCGCAGCGGGAGGATTGCCTAGGTCGCAGAAATACAATGGATTGCAGGCGGTTGCGTTTGGAGTTATTAAGAGGACGAATGAGATTGTCGAGGAGCTTGTTAGGCAGATTGATGTCACTGCAAAATCTAGAAATGATGCTAGAGAACAAATAGAGCAGAGGAATTACGAGATTGCCATTGAGGTTTCTCAGCTTGAGGCTACAATTAGTGGATTGAGAGATGAAGTTGCCAAGAAAACGACGTTGGTTGAGGATTTAGAGAAGAGTGTGGTCGAGAAAGAGGGGAAAGTATCGGAGATTGAGAGAGAGATGTTGGAGAGGAAGCATTTGGTGGAGAAGGAAGCATCGGGGTTGAGGGACTTGGTTGGTGAGTATGATGATAAGTTGAGAAATTTGGAGTCGAAGATGGAATCACATAGACTTTTGTTGCTTGATCAGTTGAATTTGGTGGCGAAAATTCATAACCGTCTTTATGATGTCATTAAGATAGTTGATAGCAATCATTTGGATTCCGAGGTGTCAGAGTCATTGTTTCTCCCCCAACAAACGGAAGTGGAGGAGAATATACGTGCTTCTTTAGCCGGGATGGAATCAATTTATGAGGTGAGTAGAATTGTCGCTGAAAAAACAAGGGATTTGTTAGAGGAGAAGAATCACGAAGAGAAGAATTTGAATGAAACAGTGGGTATATTAGTGAAGGAGAAAGAACATATCGGTTCTTTACTTAGGAGTGCCTTGTCGAAGAGGATTGAATTACACCCATCCTCCAAAACAAGTGAGTTGTTTCAAGTTGCTGAAAATGGTTTAAGAGAGGCTGGGATAGATTTCAAATTCAGTAAGGTGGTTGGGGATGGTAAGGTATCTTATGATAAACGCGGCTTGCCGGACACAGAGAGTGATGAAATATACACTCTGGTAAATATCGTTTAGAGTTGATTTGTCCAATCATATTTGTTATGTTTGTATGTTTGAAATCCGAATTTGTCGTTGCACTTGTATGTTGTACACAGGCTGGTGCTTTGGAGAATATCGTCAAGGCATCTCAGCTTGAGATCATTGAGCTGCAGCATTCTGTGGAGGAACTAAGGTATTTCAAACGATTCATCTAATAAGGCTGCATGTAGATAGTAAACATATTTTATTTGTGTACTGACTAGGTATTCTTCTGTTATGTTTTGTGCTTTCCTTTATGAAGGGCAGAGTCAAGTTTACTTCAAGAGGATGTAGAGGTTCAAGCGAAGGAGCTGAGCAATAGAATGCGCAGGGTAGAAGAGCTTGAAGAGAAGGAGAGAGTGGCAAATGAAAGTGTGAGTTTTTAATGTTGTGTTGAGCCAGTTCAATATTAGGCAGTTAACTGCACAGTTTATGGACAACTTCAGAACGACAAATAATTTTTAAGCGTTTTGGTGTTTTGATTACCAAGTTGGCCTCTCCGGCATTGTAGGTTGAAGGACTTATGATGGACATTGCTGCTGCAGAAGAAGAAATTATAAGGTGGAAAGTAGCAGCTGAGCAAGAGGCTGCTGCAGGCAGAGCTGTCGAACAAGAGTTTGCGGCTCAGGTATACTGGATAAATTGGTCATAAAAATTATGCTAGACATTTTACCTGATATTTGATGTCTGATTGTATGAACTCGTGAACCCCACTTTCTTTATATCGTAATTTACTTGAATATCCTAATGATAACAGAAGATGGTTGCGCAAGTAACTTTGGAGATAATGGCTTTTTGATTGGTGAGAGCGATTTAATTTGAGCAAGAGCAAAATAAACAGTGAGAGTTAAGCTAGAAGCTTGTTATTGTTAAAGCCAAAGGAATGATTTGTTACAAAATCAGAACCAAGCAGGTTTTGTTAGACATAGCAGTTCTCTAGGAAAGTAGATGAGGAATAATTGCCTTGTTATAATGTTGGCTAGAGAACGTTTTATTTGTTGAATAGAAAATGCTTTAGAAAAATGATGTCTTGAGAATTTTGGAACACTTGCTCAGCCTTATTATAGTAGAATGCCATCATTGATTCCATATCCACTTTTTTTCTGGCTACTCATAGACTGAAACATGTGAAGCATAATTGGTTATTTGAATGTTGAAACTATGGAATCGGGTTATTATGTTTACAGTCAATATGGTTTGCGGCAGGTTGATGAGGTGTTTAAAGCAAAGTCAAATTCCAACGTATCTTTATACTCAATATACTTTCCAAAGAAGTCCTGGTTGAATCTTGTGCTTAATCAATATGTACTTGCAGTTGTCGGCAGTTAAGCAAGAACTTGAAGAGGCAAGGCAAGCCATGTTAGAATCAGAGAAGAAGTTAAAATTCAAAGAAGAAACAGCAACTGCTGCCATGGCAGCAAGAGAGGCTGCTGAGAAGTCATTGAGTTTGGCAGACATGAGGGCATCTAGGCTGAGGGATAGGATAGAGGAGCTCAGCCACCAGCTGGAAGAGTTGGAAACTCGAGAAGATTCGACGGGACGAAATCGGCCTAGATATGTATGTTGGCCTTGGCAATGGATTGGGCTGGACTTTGTAGGCCATCACAGACCTGAGACACAACAACAGGGTTCGAATGAAATGGAGCTTTCTGAACCCTTCTTATGACCGTCTCCTTTATTTTTCTTTTTTGTGTATGTATCATGAACTTTCATGATCTTAGAAATGGTAGCTAATCCACCTTCATTCTTCAAGCTAGCTTTTTTTCTTCTTTTTTTCGTTTCTTCATACAATGATGAAGATTTGCACTAGTGCCTCTCTGTTGTATACGACTCTGATGACCTACTTCTCACTGTTCATGATGATGATGATGTGCTTCACAGTCAAGATGGAGCAGTTTCTTGTCATAACTCTTCAATTCGAACTCTCTTTTCTTCTCATTACTAGGATGCACTTTTAAGGTATTATGCCGCCTTCTCCACGATCCTTTTATATGAAGGGAAGATCTCTTAAGTTGCCCGTGTGCATCTTGTATGCTACTTCAGCTTTTTGAGACTGATTTTTTTTTTTTTCTCTTTAGCTGAAGAAGATAGGTTCTGCAATTCATAACAAAACAGCGCATCCTCCACCACGTAAATTATACACACGTATCTTTAACATACAGACAAACCGATACACAGGAGTATACAGACACGTAAGAACACGAGTTTGGAGATGCAAAACAGTGGTATTCAGCACATTTTACCATCTTTTTAGAGATGGTAAGACCAGCTGCCTCTTCCATGTTGATATCTATTGCTTTGGCTGATTTCCATTCCAAACAGTATAAGAGATTTGCTAGAGCAAGCTCCACCACTGTTACTCCCATAAGTATCCCAGGACAACCTCTTCGTCCTGATCCAAATGGCAAAAACTCAAAATGTTGCCCTTTCTAGTCAATGGAGCTGTCAGCAAATCTTTCAGGGAAGAACTCCTAAGAATCGTTCCAGTACTTGGGATCGCTTCCGATTGCCTAAACATTAATTTGCATCAGTATTTTGGGGTAAATGTGATAACCATTGATTTTACAGTGAGACATGGTTTCTCTCGGGAGAAGTAGTGGAGCAGGAGGGTTGCCATCTTAGAGTCTCTTTTATTACCATCTCGAGGTATTGAAGCTCATCTATACTCTCCTCAGCCAGTCTTCCTTTCTTCCCAACAGAGTTCCTAATTTCATCTTGTGCTTTCTTCATTGTTCTTGCATTCCTAGCAAGCTCCTCCAATGCCCAGATGACAATTATGGCATCAGCGTGGACTCCGCCTAGGAATATATTATGAAACTCGGTAAGTTGGATAAGATATCCTCATTTCTTTGTGTCATAAACATGACATGCAAGAGAGATATCAGGATCTTAGTTTCATTGAGTCCTAAAAAATCGTAAGTAAATAAGCACAGAATGTGTTTCTGCTTTGTTGCAACAACTTGAGGAACATATGGCAACAAAAACTAGGCTTTTTTCCACATGATATACAAGAGTAGCACCCTGCTTCAAATTGGTGCTACTCAGCCCACATATAGAGAGAGGTCAAGTAATCTTGAAAATCTCAATTCTATAAGCAACGAAAGTGTCATTGGCTCATGGATGGAGAACTCGTTCAATTCTTGCATGATGATCTGTAACCTTGTCAAGAATTCAACCTGCATAGGGAAAGTACAAGCATCCCAGTACTGCGTCAACTTCATGAATCGTCGAAATCTTTCATTATCAAAATCACTTCCTTGAAACTCTTCCCAAAATCAATCCTAAGGACTGCACTTGCAAGTAGAGAATACAGCATCACTGTGAGATAAACTGGAGTTGCAGGTGATGATGACTGAGGAATGGAATTCATAATCTGGGCAACTTCTCCCGTAATGAACCTAAATGACTGCACTCTCTTCAAGATAAAAGGCTCAAGAACATATAATTTTCGCATCTCTCGCCAATAATCACCATACGGCGCAAAAGCATCATATACATGGTTGTACGTCAGTCTTCCTGAGCCGGACTAGCGAGGTCTACTGCAACAGTCAAGATCATGATTCATGAGTTTTTAAGACCGCTAGCTCTTGCAGCTTCAGCAGAGGAAACTACGAGAGTTGGTGTACTTCGGGGGGCTTGGTGGAAGGTTCTTGCTATGACCAATAATTCTATTTATAACACAAATAATATATTTTTATATGAATATTTAGAATTGTAATAAAAATAATTATATTTTTAACACAAATAATTATATTAAAAAATTAAAGAATGATTACAACATATAATAATATTTTTTATATAAATACTTTGAGTTATAATAAAAATAATAATATTTATAACATAAATAATGTTATTTTTTATCTGAACGAGTCCAAACTCAACTTGAGTGTGGGCGTGGATGTGTGGCCCAACCCCAGGTTGGGCGTGGACGCATCCAAACCCAACTTGGGGTTGGGTGTGGCTGTATCCAACCCCACTTAGGGATGGGCGTGCACGTGCCTAGACTTTTAATTATAATAAAAATGAAAATAATTATAACACAAATAATATTATTTTTAATATTAATACTTTTAATCATAATAAAAACAAATACTATTTTTAATATTAATACTCTTAATCATAATAAAAATAAAAATAATTATAACAAAAAAAAATACTATTTGTAATATTAATACTCTTAATCATAATAAAAAATAATAATAACACTATTTTTAATATTAATACTTTTAATCATAATAAAAATAAAAATAATTAAACACAAATAATATTTTTTAAAATATTAATAATATTTTTTTAAAAATTTATTAATTATTTTATAAATAGTATTAATTATAATAATAATTATAACACAAATGATAATTTTTTTAATATTCATACTATTAATTATAATAAAAATAATAATATTTATAACATAAATAATTATATTAAGAATTTCAAAGATGATCACAACACAAATAATAATATTTCTTATATCAATACTTCGAGTTATAATAAAAATAATAATATTTATAACACAAATAATAATATTTTTTATATGAATACTTTGAATTATAAGAGAAAAAATAATGTTTGTAACACATATTATTATATAAATACACATGTGGTTAGACGCGAACTTCTCCAAACCAAACTTGGAGTTGGGCATGAATGTATCCGGACCCGAGCGCCAAGCACGGTGGGGCTGCCATAGCCAATCGGGCCTTTTGTCAAGACCCAAGCGCCAAGTGGCGCTTAGGTTTTCCCCTCGCATTGGAGCCGTCCAAGCACAAGGTGGCGCTCGAGTGTGTCCAAGTGCTATGTGGCACATGAGTCATGGCAAAGGGCTTAATTATCTTAGGTTTGATGCAGGCCCGATTGTCTTAGATCCGACGTTATATACCCAGCTCAATAGGTCTAGCGTGACCCAATTCTATTGGGTCATGATAAAGGATTTTAAATATTTTAATTTTTACTATAATTAAAAGTATTATTATAAAAAATATTATTATTTTTGGTATAAATATTTTAATTTTTATTATAATTAAAAGGATTACTGTAAAAAATAGTATTATTTGTATAATGAATAGTATTTGCGTTAAAAAATATTATTATTGTTATTAAAATTTAAAATATTCGTATAAAAAGTAGTATTATTTGTACTATAAATATTATTAATTTATTTATAATTAATAGGATAAATACTAAATATATTATCAGTTGTAGTATAAATAATACTATTTTTATTACAAGTAATAATATTATAATAAAAATGGGAAGCATCACGTGGCGTTAGAGCTGCCCTTACACCACGTGGTGGTTGGGCTGCCATAGCCAATCGAGCATTTGCCAAGACCCAAACACTAGGTGCCATCGGGGTCTACCCAGCACATTAAAGTCGTCCAAACATCAAGTGGCGCTCGGGTCTACCCTGCGCAAGGGTCGAGCAATCCAAGCGCCAGGTGCCCTTGCGGGGGTAGCGCCATCGCCAGTGCCGGCTCCCAATGGCTTACAACCCCACCAAAACTTGTGCTGGCCATTTTCTTCTCAACCATCTTTTCAATGTCAAATGCATCCCAGCGAAAAGACAACCCCACCCTCCACCGCTGTCCTTGCAACTCTTTATGTTAAGGGCTGAGTTATTATTACACTGCTTCAATTCACAATATTTTATATTTATATAAATAGTAACAAGACACTGAAATCTTTTAGTATATACTAGTTACATGACCCGCGCAATGCCGCGGATCAATTTTTTTTGCATAAAAATATCAAAAAAGGTAAGATCTAAAAGTGTTAAGTCTTTTTGCGAAGCTATACCCAAGAGTATTGGATGTGGCTGCAACGCCTGACCCAAGAGTAATATTTATAATATTAATAGTAACGTTAAACTTGCATGACCAAAGTTTAAGTGGGTCTGATTGCAATATCAGACTTAATAGTCTTGGATGTGGGTCTAGTTGCAAGGTCGTATCATAAAAGTGTGATAATTAAATAGATTAATTAAAAAGAGAAAAACAAAGAAAAAAAACCAAAAGGAAGAAAAAAACTAATGAAGAAAAAGGAAAAAAATCTGAATTAACTGGGTTAACCCTTCAAACCAGGTTAACCCGTCAAACCTTGGATTCGTGTCGTGAAAGTTTGATAACTAAATAGAAGAAAACAATTTGACAGGTTAACACAGAATTAACTGGGCTAACCCATCAAACCAAGTTAACCCGTCAAACCTGGGATCCGTGTCATGAAAGTTTGATAACTAAATAGAAAAAAATTGAATATTAACAGAGTAAATTAAATGAAAAAAATTAATTAAAAAGAAAAAAACAAAAAGGCATCAGCCTTTTCACCGTGGACTGCATTATGCAGTCCACAGTTAAAGGCATAAAAACAGCAAAAAAAAAAAACTAAAAGCATCAGTCAATAACTAAATAGAAAAAAATAATATTGATGAACTAAATTAAATAAAAAAATATTAAATAAAAATAAAAAATAAAAGAAAAAAAGCGTATAAGAAGAAAAAAAAACTAATGAAGAAAAAGAAAAACAAATCTAAATTAACTGGGTTAACCCGTCAAACCTGAGATTCGTGTCATGAAAGTCTGATAACTAAAAAAAAAAATTAATATCAACAAACTAGATTAAAAAATTAATTAAAAAGAAAAAAAAAGACTCCATCCTTTTCACCGTGGACTGCACTGTGCAATCCACGGTGAAAGACATAAAAAAAGCAAAAAAAAAATGAACTAAAGGCATCAGCCTTTTCACTATGGACTGCATACAATATTAAAAGATAAAATCGAAAGAATAAAACTAATGAGGAAAAAGAAAAAACATCTGAATCAACTGGGTTAAGCTGTCAAATCAAGTTAACCCGTCAAACCTGGGATCCGTGTCATGAAAGTGTAATAACTAAATAGAAAAAATATTTAATATTAAATAAATAAATAAATAAATATTAATTAAAAAGGAAAAAGCAAGGAGAAAAAAAACTTACACGAAGAAAAAAACTAATGAAGAAAAAGAAAAAAAATATGAATCAACTAGGTTAACCCGTCAAACCTGAGATCCGTGTCATGAAAGTTTGATAATTAAACAGAAAAAATTTAATATTAAGAAACAAAATTAAAAAAAATTAATTAAAAAAAAGACAAAAAAAAAACTAAAGGCATCAACTTTTTCACTGTGGATTGCACTGTGCAGTCCACAGTAAAAGGCTTAAAAAGAAAAGGAGAAAAAAAAAAGCTCACGCCACAGGTTAATTTTTTTTTCTTGCATAAAAAATATATAAAAAAACTAAGATCTAAAAGGCTAAGATTTAAAAGTGTTAAGTCTTTCTGCAAAGATATGCTCAAGAGCCTTTGATCTAGCTGCAACGCTTGACCCAAGAGTAGTATTTATAATATTAATAATAATATTAAACTTACATGACTCAAGTTTAAGTGAGTCTGGTTGCAACACCGGACCCAAAAGCCTTGGATGTGAGTTTGATTGAAAGGTCGTGTCATAAAAGTGTGATAATTAAGTAGTTTAATTAAAAAGAAAAAAAGAAAAAGAAAAAAAACAACAGGAAGAAAAAAATTAATGAAAAAAAAGAAAAAAATCTGAATTAACTGGGTTAACCCTTCAAACTAGTTTAACCTGTCAAACCTAGGATTCTGAAAGTTTGATAACTAAATAGAAAAAAATTGATGGGTTAACCTAGAATTAACTGGGTTAACCCGTCAAGTTTAGGATACGTGTCATGAAAGTCTAATAATTAAATAGAAAGAAATTTAACATTAACAAACTAAACTAAACAAAAAAAATTAATTAAAAAGAGAAAACAAATTCCGGGTTAACTCGTCAAGTCAGGTTAACCTGTCAAACCCGGGATCCGTGTCATGAAAGTCTGATAACTAAATAAAAGAAATTAACATTAACAAATTAAATTAAACAAAAAGTACATTAAAACAAAAAAAAACACAAAAAAAATCTATAAAAACATAAAAAACAAAAAAAAATTCAAAAAAAATTCAACACTTCACTGTAAATTACACATGAAACACTGATTAGTTTTAATATATTTTACTATTACAATTACGTGATCGCTGCTAGCATTCCAATGTCAAGTGATAGGTAGACCGACAAGTCAGATAACAGTGACAAGTGTAAACAAATTTAAATTAAAAAAAAAAATGTTTCAAATTATAAAGCATGGGCTTCTTATGGTTACTTCAACCCACGATAGTGCCTTGTGTTTTATGAAATAATAAATATCTTTATTTATTATATCATAATAACTATAATGCCTTGAGATAATTATGCTAATGATTAATATTATTGTACACTTATGATTCTTAAAAAATACTATTATTTTTTTAAAAATAAATATTATTCAATTTGTAAGGAATATCTTATCTTTTCGTAATTTAACTAATTATTTGGTGATTATGATAGTCACATGCAATTAAATATAATCTTAATTTTAAAAAAATACTATTTAAATTATAAAAAAGTGTTAGTAAGACTCTGTTACTGAACACAGCCTAAAAATTCCATTTTCTTCTTCTCGTAAGTGCAATAACTCTTAGGATTTATTTGTTTCAAGAAATCTTATAATTTGTTTGTTTTCAGGAATTTATTTTTCTAAAAATCATTTTTTTTATTTTTTTATTTGATAGACACAAAGAAAATTGGTTAAGAAAACTAAATTCCAGTAAAAAAAATAATATGATATAAAAGTAAATTAATCTCGAATGTATTAATTGTAAAACCCACTGGTTATCTTTGACTATATCTATCCGTATATACAGTTGAGGAAATCAAAAGGAATCAGAGCATAATCTGGATTCATGCTCTGTCTTTATCAAAAATATTTTTTTTACACGATGTAAAATATATAATATAAACTTGAATTATAATTTAAATTGAAAAATTATAAAATCATAAAAAAACTATTTTAACTAATTATATATTAATAATTTTAGTCTAGGAATAAATAATAATATAACACAATTAAAATAAAAGTGAAATAAACAATACAAATATTCATACACCTTAAAATACATAATTCAAATAAAAATTCATACATGGTTTAAATAACTTTAAAATACAATATAATACAATTATGTCTATATAATTTTATAAACTAAAAATTAACAAATTTAAAATAAATAATTTGTTCAAAAATCAATATATGCATCAACAAGGATTTATAGTGTAGAGAGTTGGACAAAATACAAAAATAGAAGAAGCATACATGTATATGGTTAAGTTCGTGATTAAATCAAGTTGAGTAGAGTTAAATAAGCTACTAAAATCCTGATTGAATCAACTTGATTTTATTGTATTAATATTTTATATGGTTAAATTAGAAATATAATTCTAAGTTAAACTTTCAAGTCTGAAATGTAAAATTAAACTTTCAATCATAAACTGTAGAGTGGAGTGTCGGGGGACTCGGATAGGGAGACAGTAAATTTTTCAACTTTTGTCAAACTCGTAAAATTGATCCAATTTTACCAATTTTATCGATTTTGATTGATTTTAACCGAATTCGACTGATTTTGAATTTTTAACCTAATTTTATATTTTATATACATGTTGATTCGTAAAATCATATGACTAATCAATTCGTGATTTTGATAACAATGTGGTAGGGGGTGGTGGTAATTTTGAGTGATTATGGAGATGAGGTTATGTCGCAGAGGGTGAAGCTAATGCTTGAGATGGATTTGCGAGACTTGAGGAGAAGGGAGGTGAGGATGGATGCATGGATGGTTTTAGAGGACCTCGATGTGAAAATGGTGAGTGAAGAGACCGGATGGTAAAAGAGAGATTTGGGTTTTTTAGGAAGGGTAAAGAAAGGCAAGAGCAAAGTTATGATGTAATAATGGTGTCTTGTGATTTCTTCACTGTCAAATGATTCTGTTCTCTCTTTTGACACTATAAAGCATATGAATTCTACAGATTCAATGGGATGATATGATATGCTATGCTATGCCCCTGGCTCAAATGGCATCCATATCTCCACCCCGAAAGAAAGAGGTCTTTCCTGCTCGACCCTGTTCTTTATTTTGAACACACATGCAAAACAAAAAGGCACAGATCATATATTATTTAGTGCATACAACTATTTGAATGCTTATGAGCTTATGAAATCTTCTGATAGTCACTGAAGGTAGTTGACAGGTACGAGGATTACAGGTGTCTTCTTAGTGGGAGCAAGGCTAACACCAGCTTTCTCTTCCATGTTGATATCTTCCTTCTGCATCCCATGGGGCAAAATCCAATCAAAACAATGCAAGAGATTTGAAAGTATAATCTCTACTGTTATAGATCCCATATGAATTCCAGGACAAATTCTTCGACCAGATCCAAATGGCAAATACTCAAAACTTTGTCCATTGAAGTCGCAGGAGCTGTCCAGAAATCTTTCAGGAAAAAACTCTTCAGGATCCCTCCAGTACTTGGGGTCACGTCCAATTGCCCAGACATTAACATGGACCAGCGTCTTCGGATAGATATTGTAGCCACTGACTATACAATGAGACATGGTTTCTCTTGGGAGAAGTAGAGGGGCAGGAGGGTGCAGTCTCAGAGTTTCTTTTATTGCCATCCTGAGATACTCAAGTTGATCGACATCCCCTTCAGTAACTCTTCCTTTCTTTCCAACACATTTCCTCACTTCATCCTGCACTTTCTTCATCACTCTTGGATTCCTGACAAGTTCTGCCATTGCCCAATTCACCGTAAGTGAACTAGTGTCTACTCCGCCCAAAAATAAATTCGGACAGACAAACATCAGAATCCAAGTAGACAGTTAATATGTTGGAACTATAGGGAAAAGAAGGCGATTAATTTCATAATAACAGGAAGCAAATATTTGTTTATAGCTTTAGTTTATAACAACAATTTCATCGCATGATGCTGCTGGACAGCAATCTGCTTCATTAGCATGTTGCTCATGCTATCCCCATACACTTACAGAGAGATGAATCCCAAGAATCGTGCAAATATTTTAAGCACAACTACTTATTTTAGATTATATTCAAAGGAATTTTTTTTTTTTTGTAAATGGGACGTCTTTCATGCCACGCAACATCAACACAAGGGCACAAAGCACATACAACAAATTTTTATGATTAAATTCAGGTATGTTAGATTGCATTCTTATGATATCAATTTCATCATTGTAAGAACACGTGAAACTATCTAACTTTGAGGCTTATCAGCTAGAGTATGGCACTAGATGAATAGATTCCTGTTTCCGACAAGCAAAGGCCAGTAGTGCCTTGTGCTGCCTATAAGCCTGGTAGCAAATTCTGAAATATGCTAGCAGCAATGAAATGACAGGCACTGAATATACAATAAAAAGAGGATTTCATTTAATAAATGATGATCTGCATACCAGGAGGATTGCCTTAATATTATCCCTCGTAAACTGAGATGCACCCAGTCCAGTTTGTTCCTTCTCTATTCTCAGCAGAACATCTATCATGTCATCGTGATCCTTTATCCTTCAAGGTTTAAGATGATTATCAATTACATGCTGGAAGAAAGTATCTAACTCGTGGAAAACTCTTTCCATCCTTGCACGGTGACCAGTAAGCCAGTCTACAATCCATCCTAGATATGGGATGTATTCATCTGCTGAGATGCTTCCCACCACAGCCTCGGTGTCATGAACCACTTCAAGGAATCTATCTCGATCAAAGCTAGTCCCTCGATAATCGAACCCATAAGCCACCCTGAATGTTATATTCCCAACCAGAGCATATACCTTCTGAGTAAGATCAACTGGTGCTGCTAGAGCTGATGACTCGGAGAGAGAATTGACCAGAAAGCCAACTTCCTCTTCCCTAATGAACCGGAAAGATTGCACCCTTTCCAAGCTGAAGAGCTCCAAAGTAACAATTTTTCTCATGTTTCTCCAGTGATCGCTATATGGTGAAAATGCAATGTCTAGATAATTGTACGTGAGTCTGCCAGCGCCAGATAACAAAGGTCTACTGCAAAAGGCAAGATCATGAACTTTTAACACCTCCCATGCTGCCTCAGCGGAGGACATTACAACAGTTGGTATTTGACCAAGTCGAAGGAGCATGACAGGGCCATATTTCCTGGAGAGATGCCACATAGATTGGTGAGGCAGTGAACTAAGCTGGTGCAAATTGCCTAAAATTGGAAGCTTAGGTGGGCCTGGAGGAAGAAGCTGCTCACTTTGTCCCGCATCTTTCATCCTTTTCATAAACAAAAGCAGTAGAGGCAGAAGTAAAATGAGAGGAAGCCACAAAGGCACAGCATAGAGAGCCATGAGAGCTTTTTATCTAGAAAAACTGACTGGAATGCCTCGAGTATGAATGTCCTTTAACCTATATATATATATATATATATATATATATATATTATCATCCAACCTAACTTAATTATCCACCTTCATATTTATAAATCAAACTAAACATTGATTAGTCAAACAAAAGCATAATATAAAATAATCAAATTTCTAAATAGTTTTCGCTTAAAAAAAATGGATACTCTATAAAAAAACAAAAAAAAAAGATTGCTTGGATACTAACATTTGACAAACAACCATGAAAGATGATTATTCTATTTGAATGTATCTTTTTCATTATTTAACGTGTGTAATGGGTTGTGATGGTCTTTGTTTTTAGATTTTTTTAAAAAAATATTTTATTTTATTAAAAAAACAAAAAAAAAAGAAGATTGTAGGATATTAAAGATAATATTAAAAAAGACAGTATATTAATAGAGATAGAAAATGAAAAACAAAAAAATAAATTGGATGTTAACTGAACCACGGTTAAGTTGAACGCGCGTCTAGCCTACTATGGTCAAACAGAAGGAATGGCCAGCTGGTCACTACCTCCAAAAGAACAGGGGTTAAAAAAATAAAACAAATATATTATTATTCTGTTGCAAATAAATAAATAATTGAATTAATTTGATCGATCGATCAATGAAAATCTGATGATCTGCAGGTGATTAGGGTTGGGTTTATTGTATGAATGAAACAATTAAGAAATGGAGATGGAGTATGTGAGTGAATTCCCTCACAATTACATGGATCGTCGTCCCAGAAAGAGGCCCAAATTAGCAGCAGCAGCAGCAGTAGCTTGGGATATCCCTCCTCAACCTCAACCTCACACTCACACCAAGGTATGGTATTCTATTGTTATTATTACTATTATTATTTTGGATAATTACATGTGAGAATTGTTCATATATAAAAAAAATCGTTTTTGGTAGTATTTTGATGGTAAAATGCATGGAGTTTGGCAGAGGAAAAGAAATATCTGATCTGTTTTTTAATAATAGAAAAACTTAGATTCGGATGCTATTTTTTTATTGTGATTTTTTCCTAGAATGAAATTGCAATTCACCCATCAGCCTATAACTGAAATTGTATTATTAATTGTTGAATTTCATAACAAATGGAGCCCTTAGGTCTAAAGATCAATTGTTAAAGTAGTCTTTTTTGGGGTAGATTTTGAAAATTTTAAATGGTTTTTCTCATGTTTTAATGAGTAATTTGTTAAATATGTCTGAGATGTGTGCTTATATAATTTCATCGTTTTGGATTAGGACTTTTCAATAATTTAAATTAATTTCAGTATCATGTTATGTTGCTGTTTAAAACATTTGGAGTTGTTCTTTGGTCTGGTAGAATGCAAATGCAAGGGAACATTTTGCGATTACTATTTGTTTAGTGGAGAATGAACAAATGCCTGTGTGTAGGCTCAGTCAGGATTGTATTATGGGCAAGTGGTTGGAAATGTGACAAGCACTGGATCATCAAGGATGCTCCCCGACCATGCCAGTCTTTTTGTAAAGGGATTAGCACAAAAAGGCTCTCCCCCATGGCGAGGCGATGACAAAGACGGACATTATGTATTTGCTCTTGGAGAGAATTTAACATCCCGCTGTAATTACACTTAATCACCATTGCAGAGGCTTTTGCATTATTATTATGTCTTGCTATGTTGCATGCTGAGTTTCATGCACCTCATTGCCTGTTGTTACATAATAATAGTTTGTTCCTTTGCATTAGTTACTTTTTCAATTTTTAGTTTTATTTTTCTAATAGGGTGCTGAGTTTTAAATCACAAAGGATTTTAAAGAGTATTGCTGTGGCCTTTGTTGTTTTCTTTTTCTTCGATTTTTTATTTATACTTTGAGTTAAAAGTTTTTTGTGTCCTCAGTTATCTACTCTGTTCTGCAAAACTAGATCTCATTGTCCCCTCCAAATCAGATATTGCCAACTAGTGATCTACCAGATAATTAGAATTAATTGACACCCACTCAAGATTTATTCATTATTACCTTTCATTATTTCCACCTCATGCTCTGGGTGTCGAAAAGTCTGTCTAATTAGATAAAAGCCTTGAAGTACATTGGTTTTGTTTCATGGGTCTTGATCTAGTTTGATTTTTATTTTGTGAATTTTCCTTCTGTGTTTTTTTTCATCTACTTGCAGATAAGATTCACAGAAAGATTGGTGAAGGTTAGTATTCTTGTTTCTTTTGAAAGAAATTCTACTAGCTTTTAGAACTGATACCGTTCTCTTCTAATGTCTTTCTATCTACACGTAGTACCTTTTTTCCGCTTAGAGTGCATTCTGAATCCTTTTGATTTCACAGGCACTTTTGGTCAGGTTTTGGAATGCTGGGATAGGGAAACAAGAGAGATGGTTGCTGTAAAAGTTGTGCGAAGTACTAAGAAATATCGTGAGGCAGCCATGTTAGAAGTTGATGTGCTCCAATTGCTTGGAAAATATGATAGAAATGGCAGTCGGTGAGTGTAATTTGTCTTTCAATTTTCTAATCTGCCTACTTTGATGTAACTTCTGTCAGTAGTTTAGTGGATGTGTTCTTTGCAGCTGTGTTCAAATACGAAACTGGCTTGATTATCGTAACCATATCTGTATTGTAAGTATCACTTAATTTAGTTGCAATTGTTTTATTTTTGCCTTGTTCACAAGTATTCTAGGGCTTACTTGGTGTTGAATTGAAATGGTTCTAACAGGTATTTGAGATGCTGGGACCAAGCTTATATGATTTTCTTAGGAAAAATAACTATTGCCCATTCCCAGTCAATCTTGTTCGCGAGCTTGGCAGACAGCTCTTGGAATGTGTAGCATGTGTGTAGCTGTTGCTTCTGTGATTTCTCTTACCTTTTTAAACTCCCTGTTTTTATTTTTTTTTTGGAGTTGCACTGACCTCATTTGTTATACTGCTCAAGGAACTAAGTCACTTTTCTATAATTTGTTTAATAGAAGCTCCCCCTTTCTTTATTTTTATTGCATGTGGACATTTATGTATCTTACAAGTAAGCTGACATTGATGTTGAGCTGGATTAATAAGATAGTTGCTTTGCTTGCTTATGAAATTTTGCAGTCATGCATGATATGCGCCTCATCCACACTGACTTGAAGCCAGAAAACATACTTTTTGTTTCTTCAGAATATATAAAAATACCAGATTATAAGGTATTTATTTCTTTTGGTATGTTTTGCTGTGCTAGCAATTGAAATCTTCTTTTTACGTTTATCCTTTCCCTTTATCTTTTGTCAAGAATTTTTGCACTTAGCTTTTTTGCTTGTTGTATAAATGATCTTCTGTTTTTAACTTGTCATTAACTTGATCATTTCTTCCACTGCAGTCACACACTGAGGGGACCTTTTACAAGAGGTTGCCAAAGTCAAGTGCTATTAAGGTTATTGATTTTGGCAGCACAGCTTATGGCCATCAAGATCACAAGTACATTGTCTCTACCCGGCATTATCGTGCTCCGGAGGTTATTCTTGGTATGATATTGTTTAGTCCTCTGAGTGGATCTTATGTCATTATACATGTTGAGATTAATGAGTAAGTGAATTGCACCTTTTAGGACTTGGATGGAGTTATCCATGCGACATATGGAGTGTTGGTTGTATATTGGTTGAACTTTGCTCGGTACGTTATGTCCAAGAGGTCGGGAAGGATATTTAATTCCTGAAAACTTAATGTGAATGCCCATGTATAATTGTTTGCAGGGAGAAGCATTGTTTCAGACACACGAGAACTTGGAGCACTTGGCCATGATGGAAAGAGTTTTAGGCCCATTACCTCAGCACATGTTAAAAAGAGTAGAGTGTGTGCTCTTCTGAGACTTCTTTTAGTAATAGCCTTTAAATAATGTGAAGATCTTCAGCACACATCAATATTTTACTTATTTTATTTTGGTGGATTGGGGGTGATTGGTTCAGCCTACAGGCTGAGAAGTACGTTAGAAGGGGTAGGTTGGACTGGCCAGATGGTGCAATGTCTCGGGAAAGCATTAAAGCTACTATGAAGCTACCTCGCCTTCAGGTGTGGATGCATTACTTTGTTACCTCGGGTTATATTTGATTCATTCATAAGGAACATGTTCCAGAAATTTGTGCTATATGCAAACCTATGAATCTTCTCCGGACTCATTTTTGTGCTACATACATATTATTGTTTCCATGGCAGAACTTAGTAATGCAGCACGTTGATCACTCTGCTGGAGATATCATTGATCTCTTGCAAGGCCTCCTTAGACATGACCCTGCGAATAGACTAACAGCTCATGAAGCCCTCAGGCACCCTTTCTTCACAAAGTACAGAAGATTTTGAGTGGAGAGTTCAATAATACTCTCTTATGTTGATATTGGAAATGATTTATTAAGTGAAAGGGTGGAGCTGGCTGATGTGGGTTCCTGGATTGCTTTCAATTACCATGTTACTGTATTTCTTGACTTTGTGAGAGAGTGGGTGGCTTAGCCTGGATTTCTGAGCTGACTTTGTGCAATTTTCCTTCAAAATTGAGCATTTGTACATAGCCAACCTGTAACCAGGAGAGGCATTCTCCAAGTCCCAAGTTTTGTCCTCGGTGTAGTTTTGTAGCAGTTTTTTCTTCTTTTTTCAAAGACTGATTTGCCTTGACAAGTACCTCAGTGTTGTAATTTATTTTTTGTCCACCTTGGTGTTGTACAAGGGAGGAATATTATCACAGAAATTGTTGAAACAAGGCTTTTTTCATTGCAGATGTGCGGTTATTTCCAGTGAGTGGTTCTGAATCAGTAAAAGACCATGTTACTCCTTTCCATCTTGCACCGTCTATCCACTCCAAAGGTATTGCTGCGCTTTGCTATAATAATTAGATGCATGGACATGCATGCGAGCAAGGAAAGAACTACAATCGAAAAGGACACTAAGCGATTGTAATCCTGAAAGTTCTTGAAAATTATAAAAGAGTAGAAAACAATAGCAAGGAAAAATCATTTCAATTCTGATACTCTTTCAACAATGTGCAAAATCCATCAATGTTTGCCAGTCGGAAAACAATAGCATGTATTGGCAAGTTACAGAATGTTTCTCATCGTTTTGTTCTGCACTTGGTAGCTCGAAGGACTCCACTGGGAGGAGCTGTCACCAAGATAGTGCAGTGACCATACAGCCTATACGAGTACTTTAGTAAAGTCCCCAGTTTAGATCGCACCCGAAATACTCCTTTCACGTCAAATATGGCTCCATTTTTACTAATCTGCTCCTGGAGCCGTGCGCTTTCCAGGACGGGAAGCCGAACCTGACTTGTAACCATATGAACATTTACGAACCTCGACTCAGCCCTCTCTGCTGAAAACGGTTCTATATATTGGGTAGCGATAAGAGTGCTTCCGTAGTATAGATCAATGATCATGTAACTGAAGTCCACGCTCACTTTCTTGTTTGGATTGGTGAAGTTTGCTAGCACAGTTAGATCAGCATTGAGTAGAGAGCCTGCATCGATGTAGGCCATGTTTAAGGAGGCACTGGACACATCAAACCGTGGACTACGTGGGCGATATACCAGGTAGACTATAAGGACAATTAGGCCTCCTAGGAATATTACGATCCAAAGAATTGCGCAGAAAACTGCACCTAACCATATTAAGGGTTTGGTTCCACCAGGTTTCGGCAACCCAGAAAACTGTGCTGGTCGGCCTACTTGACCGGGGGGCTGCCGGGGGTTTCGTTCTTGATGCTGTGGAAGTGTCACCCTAGGACTAGGACCACGGTCTTGATCTTGATTCCTCGGTGGTACCTGAGGTTCACTATCATGCTTGGGGCCATATGGCTGGGAGTGAGGGCCACGGGACAGTGGTAGAACCCATGGGCTCTGGAAAGTCCCATTATGCGATGGAAAACGTGGGTGGTCTCGATGCTGTGGTGTCTGCGTTGGTGGACTTTGGACTTCGTTGTCATGAAGTGGAAAGTGTGAATCGGGATTTTGGCCCGGAAGCTGTTGTGCTGGTGTGATCCATGGACTGAGCAATTGGCCTTCATGCTCTGTTTTAGCCACCCGTGCACCGTTCTTCTTGGAACCTTGGCCTTTGCTCCTTAGTCGAGTCACCAGTGGGCCCTGAGGTGGCTGGTTTTGTTGATCTTGACGACCTGACGACGGCCCCTCGTGACTAGGTGGTGTCTGGGAGGGTTGGCCTTCACGCTGTTGCAGCGGTGTTTTAATAAAATGAGGGTTTGTTTCTGGATGCCAAGACATGGTAGCATGGAGATGTTGAGAAATGAAGGATTGCAGAAGGAGAATAAGAAGAGAGTTGTTGCTGGACCTATGAAAAAGAGGATGACTTCACGAGAACTTAAAGTAGGATTCATGTCCAGGCAAAGAATCAAACATAAGCTCATCAACGGAGGCAAGTAATCCTTGAGCGGTTCCTTTTCTCTTTAAGGTTGTATCTGTCTTAAGATATAATCAGTCGGCTATGGTCCCAGGATACAGGATTGGCTGCTTCCTAATTACACCGCACGGCTGAACCAACCTCCGCTCCCCCCATTTTAATTATGATTTTGATTTTAATAATTAAAATAATATTTTTTACTTAAAAATATATCAAAATAATATTTTTTAAAAAAAATATTTTAATATTATTACATTGAAATGTTTCGAAAATATATAAAAAAAAATTAATTTAAAGTAAAAGAATTGTTATCAAATCAAATATTTTAATACAGTTATGAATGGCGTGTGCACTTTTGAAAGAAGCAAACACGGCCTAATAGTCCATAACGGCGACACCTTCTCAGATTCTCCTTTATTTATTTATTAGGTCCTTTTCAGTTAATAACTAGGGTTACGAAAATAAAGGCAAAGAGAGTTGGCCTGGAATCTGTAAACCATGCATGAAATTGTCTCGGAATTGGCTGGGATTCCGGACGTTAATACTATCTTCTGCTCCCTAGGAACAGTTTGGTCACAATACAATATAGGAATTCCCAATCTTGCATTTCTCTTCCCACTGGAGCAATGATTAATGATTAGAAACAATCTACTGCAGAATGGCCAGCAAATTGGAGAAAAGGATGGCCTTTGTATATCCAGGGAAATTTTAGGTGCCATAGCTGTTCTTATAGTAAGCGATAGAACTCGCAGTAAAATTTAAATCATACAAGAGAGGATGCGTTCAATTTCTTCTGGCCTATGGATAATAAATATCAGAACACTGTAAAGCTCTATTTCTGACCTGAAGCGGCCAGCAACAGGAGTAATCCAGGGTGCTTCAAAGGCACACCAGGTTTGAAAAAATGCTGAGTGCCATAAGAGAAGCCCCGCTTCATAAGCAATCAGTTCTTAAGTTTAATGTCATCGTTGTCGGAGGCCCTTCTATTGGAGTCACAGTTTCAGCCCTGAGCTTTCCTCAGAATGTAGTGTTTTATTAAATTCAGATATCGGCAAAAAGGGCAGCCAACAACTATTTGGACAACACGAGAAAACCTCAGCTCCATTCCCTTTTATTAGCTCATCTCCTGCAAGATCCAGAGAAAATAGTAGCAAGATTTAGCAACAATCATCTCACATATGATATCTGACTTCAGTTTTGTTTTGATTTTAACATGATATGACTTGGAATAGATTGCCAGGATGCCACCTTGATGGAGAACCAATTCTGCCTATATTTTAATGTTCGTTTCTGTGGGCTCGAGCCCCCCGGTGTGTGGGTTCTCTTAAATAGGCACCAAAACCCTAATAGCATCCTTTTTAAATAAGTATAGTCAACAACAACAATTAAGAGAAGAATCCCAACCAACTTAAACAACTCAAATAAAACAAGTATTAGAACTTCTTTCTCAGTATAATTGGTTCTCCATCATTTTTTCACTACCACCCTGTCCTACAGCACACCTTTGACACATTTAGGATTTGAGAAACCATACCTCTCTACTGGATTATAAAGCTTGAACTCAATCATTAGTGATCCTGGATGTCTGACACTGTTGAGGAAACCTAATCACACTGAAGAAACATGAATAGTTTGTTAAGTGGTGGGAGAGAGATCGTAAGACATTCTTCAATACAAGAACACTGACATGTCACAATTATTTCTACCCTCGTGACGAGAGACAATGTTTTATATGGAAGGGGATAAATCTTACAAGGATAAGCCCCATGTTCTTCGAAGCATCTGACTTCAAAGCACCAATCCCATCATGCACTGCATATTTTCAGTTAAATGTTACTTGACAACATTTCAAGTGAAATTATCCAAATAGTGAAAAGTCACTCAAAGAAAAAAAAAGAAGATAGTCATGAAACCACATTCTTGCTGTGTCCATATCCCTTTTCTTCATACCATTTCCCGTTTCGTACATAACCAGCAGAAAATTAGAATTAATTGTATGTATGAATAAAAAAAAGTCCAAGAAAAGACTGCGGCTCAAACCTGAGAGCCCTGTTATTGCAATTCGCGAAGAAGCCAATGGAATAGCAGCAATATAGGCATGCTAAGATGTACTCCATGTCTCCAACCACACAGAAGACTCCAAAACTCGGGCTTTGTGATTGACTGAAGAGGGGAAGAGAAATACCAGTTAGATGAAGGGACAATCTATGTTGTTCGGTTGCTTATCCATTAAGGGCACAAGCAGAAACAGTAAGAGATTAATGTGACACAGTGAACTCGAGTCAGCATTATACATGTTAGCAATGCACTTGCTCAGTAATATTGAAAGCCTTTGGTACCATTTCCTGATGAAAATTAGAATTTGTACAAAAATAGACCTGCAACCTTTAAGGGCCATTTGCAAATTCATACCACTCTACCAAAGAGCATGCAGTCATTTTCAAATTCAGTCAATGGCACAACTGATCGGTTGGCCCAATAACTAGTTAGCATCAGTAATAGGCACTGGAAAATGTGGTGCCTAAGAATCACTAATGGCTTGCAAAACAGTAAACTCTCCATTCTGTACTCTATAGACATCACGTGAACAAGGATTGCTTGATAAAGATCTGGAGCACGGTAATGTCAGGTTTAACAGGATTTCTTGCATCTAAGCTAGTGGCCATCATTCGTCTGTGGTCATTTTGCAAATAATCGCCTATTAAAATCACTCCACTTAACCTTGTCATTCATAATTGGAATTAGAAAATAAGAAGAATTATTGAATTTAAATTTCCAGCCACTGTAATTCATAATCGCCATCATACAAAAATTTCCAGATTCCATAAAGTTTGCAGAAGATGGGCACTTAAGTCCAGTGCAACCAGTGGTATTGCACAATTGAGAGGCACTATGTAGGCATTGAATACTACAGAAATCACCAATACCAATAACAAATAATCCAGAACTGGCCCAATAGAATATCATTCCAGTAAAACTTTTTGTTATTGTATCAGTGAGCACGCGAGCGCACAAACACACACCCACACAGAGGGTCTGGGAATGGAAATTATAAAATATACAAACTATTTCTCATTTCAATGAAGGTTCTCTTGATTGGATGGTATTGATCAGTGTTTCAGATACAGCTCTGTCGAGAGTAAAGCCCTTCTCCAACATCTGGTCCCACACCCTGCAAGCATCTGAAAGCTTCTTTCCCCGTATAAGAGCTCCAATGATCAACTTACAAGTCACCTCGTCAGGAAAGGATCCACTTTGCAGCATTTCCTTGTATAGATGCATAACTTCACCTATAGCTACTCTCGAAGATTTGCAAAATCTATTTGTATGGGCATTATATGAAACCACATCAGGAGTAATACCCTTTTCTATCATATCATAGAAAATGCTGTAAGCCATCTCAACTTTCTCATTCTTGCAGTGGTGATCAATGATTGTTGTACAAGATATACGATCAGGCAAAGGCCCATTCCTGCCATCAAATCAAGAAGCTTCTTTCTTAAATCAGAACTACCTTCTCTAAGAAAAGCTATTTAAAGTATTGTGAACGTTACTACATCTGGGGCAATCCCCTTTCACCCCATTTCCTCAGCTTAAAGGCCCTTCTGGTATCGCAAATACTGCGAAATTCTTTGATAAAAGTATTGTATGAAACAGCATCGCAAAACCCTTTTGGATTCATCATGGTCACCATAAATAGATACGCTTTATCCGGGTGATTAGCTTTACAAATTCCCTTAAGAAGCTGATTATAGCTATATACATTAAGTTCTATCCCGCTACTCTCCATCTTCCATCTTCGTCAACAACTTCTCCGCCTCCTCAAACATAAACTCATCACAATAAAAATAATTCAACAACACATTATATGAAACCAAATCTGGCCTGCACCCATTCCTCCTCATAAAAGACATTATTGCCACCGCCTTATCAATCCTACCTGCACTACAAAACCCACAAATCAATGCATTATAAACCAATGTACTATCCTCAAACTGACGGCCACTAATTACACCATTAACAAGCTCATAAGCTAAATCCACTTTCCCTCCATCACACAACCCAACAGCAAGCGCCCCACACGCATTATTATCTGGTCTGATCCCTTTATCTAGCATATTACGCCAAACTGAACAGCAGCATCAACTTTCTTCATTTTACACAAACCATCAATAATAATAGTAAATGTTACAGCATCAGGCTAGTCTCAGTGAGCGTTTATTTAGGAGGTTGCGTCAGCATTTATAGTAAAATACAGGTGCAACCTATATTTGGTAATATCAAAACACAATTTATGGTATACCTAGGATCCATGTGTTAAATAATATTTATCTAATCTTATTTATTAAGGGTAGAATAGTATTTTTAGTTTAACCTATATATAATTCCTTTGTATTTAGGTTAACTTAAGCACTCATAATAAATATATTATTGAGAATTCTAGCCTCCTTTTATGTTTGATCTGAATTACTTTAACATGGTATCAGAGTCTGGTTGGTTGAACTCTTGTCTTGCTATTTTTATGGAATTCACTGTCCCTGTAGAAATCATGTTCACCAATGTCAGAACCACTGCTAGTATCAAAATCGTTATCACCATCCACTTCATTCCATGTAGGATGTTCCAGCACACTCAATGCATTCCTTTGAAGTTTAACTTCAGATCCATTTTTTAAAATATCAGACATGGGTTGTTTGGCCTATTAAAAGATGGAGGATGAAGATCAAGTTTTGTGCTTGCAACTGAAGAATTAATATTTGAACCTTTATTTTGGATTCTTCAGCTTCTGCAATTTGGTATTTTTGTTCTGTCCCTGCAATTGTTTTGGTATTTCATCTTCTCTTCAGTTTCTGCAATTTGGTATTTACGTTTAGTTTCTGTAAAAAAATTTAGAGTGATATTTTGTCTTCCACTTCTGCAAAATCTGGTATTTCAACATTCCTTCAGCTTCTGCAATTTGGTATTTCTATTATGTCTCTGCAATTGTTTTGGTATTTCGTCTTCTCTTCAGTTTTTGTAATTTGATATTTGTGTTCAGTTTCTACAATGTTTTTTGGAGTGATATTTTATCTTTCGCTTTTACAAAATCTGGTATTTCGACTTTCCTTCAGCTTTTGCAATTTGGTATTTATGTTCTGTCTCTGCAATTGTTTTTGGTATTTCATCTTCTTTTCAGTTTCTGCAATTTGGTATTTGCATTCAGTTTCTGTAATTTTTTTTGAGTGATATTTTGTTTTCCACTTCTGCAAAATCTGGTATTTCGACTTTCCTTCAGCTTTTGCCATGACATTTACTACCAAAGAGATTGTTTGGTTACGTTGGTTACTTGATGATATGAGAGTTTTCTTTTCTCATCCTACTATATCTTATGTATTGTGACAACCAAAGTTCTATTCAGATTGCTCACAACTTGGTTTTTCATGAGCGAACTAAGCACATTGAGATCGAATGTCATCATCTCAAGCATGGCACCATTACTATGCATTTTGTTCCTTCTTCCTTGCAGATTTCTTTACCAAGAAGCATTTCATCTCTCGTTTTTGTTTTCTAGTTGGCAAACTCTCGATGCTTGTAGCTGCCGCATCGTGAGTTTGAGGGGAGATATTAAATAATATTTATCTAGTCTTATTTATTAAGGATAGAATAATATTTTTAGTTTAACCTATATATAATTCATTTGTATTTAGGTTAACTTAAGCACTCATAATAAACATATTATTGAGAATTCTAGCCTCCTTTTATGTTTGATCTGAATTACTTTAACACCATGCAGATTTTATTTAAACCGCAGGTTTGCGGAAAGCAACTGAGAGAGTTTCACTCTCCACTGTTCACTTAAGTGAACAGTGGAGAGTGAAACTCCATTATTCTGGCCAGATCAGGTCCGATCCAAAGCTAAATACATTGAACCGGGTCCGACCCAATTAAAAAAATCGATTTTTATTTTTATTTTTAATTGTGTTTTATTTAAAAAATTAGAAGGAGATCGCTTGATGACGTAGCATTTGCAGAATTTGATCGCTATCCCAATTTTGTTCTTGATGATATTTTATCTGATGTTGTTGCATGCTTAAGAACCCAAGGAAACTGTAGTCCTTGTTGGATGGATTTTGTACGTGATGAAATTGTAGATCGTTTAATGAAACAATAAAAAATATTTGATATCAATATTATTTATTTCATGATATAATAGCAGTAGTTAAATCTACAATATTTAAATTAAAAACTATATATATATATATATATATTAATTATTTTATAACCTCAATTTGAAAAGCATTCTTTAACCAAACACATTAAACTACCTTTTATTCAATCTTAATTTCAACCACAGTTTTAACCAAATATATATAAATATCAAACAAACATCAACAAAAAAAAATTTAAAATAATTTTTTTAAAATCACAACCATAAAACTACTACAATACCAAACATCAGTGAGCTCATGGCTCTTTCAATACAAGAAATGAAAAGCTGAAGTAAACTTTTACGTTGAAGAGAATTTGTGAAAATAAAAAGAAACTGTAGTGGTAGTAATAGTAGTAGTTTCTTTTAGCTGAGCTCTAGCTGGTTTTGGCAATGGAGAAATGAGAAGGGAAGAGGGTCGAGAGAGAGAAGCTAGGCCCAGAACAAAACAATATATGTTTGGTTTTTTTTTTTTTTAATATCTCCTCTTTTTTCTTTTTTATTTCAAGTCGAAATTTAGATTTCAATTAAATTGCAAAAAGAGAAGGGAAGACTTAAAAGGTATGCGAATGGTTTATATAGTAAGTGAACTTATTTTTTTTACCAACATTCTATATTCAAGTCTAAATATTAATGTACCCGTTGAAGAGGATATTAAAAATCCTCTCAATCATTCTCTTAAATTGAAAAACCAAACAATTGTAATTTTAAAAAAAAA
>Ga0325404_1000183_pt1 | contig 59928 bp, 34 predicted proteins | sample PopdelMetagenome_18_FD_205664 | JGI IMG/M metagenome (GOLD analysis project Ga0325404, IMG submission 205664) | Populus deltoides microbial communities from Bellville, Georgia, United States - Xylem-Control-R1 | ecosystem: Host-associated > Plants > Phyllosphere > Stem > Wood/Secondary xylem...
TTAAATCTTCCCCGTCGTCCCCCCCCCCCCCCCCCCCCCCGACATGCTATTTCTAGAAATTGTTACTTTTCATGCCATTCTATATTGCTACTTAAAATAGTTTGATCTCTATTGTTTAACAGGTGAAGAATCCCACTGCACGTGTTGAACATGAAGCCAGCACCTCCAAGATTGGTGAAGATCAGCTGTTTTACTTTCAGCAAAGGGGAATTGACTATGAAAAAGCAATGGCAGCCATGATTTCTGGGTTTTGCCGAGACGTCTTCAATGAACTTCCTGATGAATTTGGTTCTGAGGTGAACCAGCTGATGAGCTTAAAGCTCGAGGGATCAGTGGGTTAAGCAAAAACTACGGTCTGGCTAAGTAACGATATTCTCATCTTTTTGTCAACAAGTTTGCTACTGTAGAACTCTGTAAGGTTCACTTTGTAAATCCACCACAGAAAAAGTTGAGTTGCAGTTCCAGAATAACGCATAAGTTATGATTGATGTAATCATACTCTACACCTATTGTATAATAGACTGTAAAAAAAGGATGCAAGGATGAGTGCTTTCTTGTTTTTTGTTCTTCAAGAGGCCATCTGTCTATGCACTGGCTTGCCTCTCATGGCATGAAACGTGAACAGTGTTAATGTATAAGCTTTTTCTGGCAAAGAATCATGTTTACATGACTGATTCATATCCGTGCTTTAGCCGAACTATGCTGAAGCTTGTAGCTGGACCAGAAGTAAGCCTCTTCACATTTGGTTGACATGGGAGAAACATGGGTTTCTGGCTCAGTTTTTTCTTTCTTCTTCCTATCCTGTTGGTTTGAAATAGATTTTTCATGATTTGGTTAACTTGATTAAACCTAACTGATAGTTGATTGAGTTGATTTGCTGACTCAATCTCATGAGCCAACAACCTAAGCCCTTTCTCAAGCTAGTTGGAGTCGGATATAACGTGAACAAAACCGATCCCTCACGCTCACTTTTTTGAGCCTGAATGATTCGTTAATGCTTGAAACTCTTTCTTCCTATCCCAAAGGCTATTTCTGCAAGGAAAGAAAAGCCTTCTCAAGTGAACAAAGGTTGCGTCTGGAGTTAGCCATTTAGGGATATGCAAATCCAGAGTCTCTTGAACTAAATTTGTGGCCGGCAAATCACACTCAAGACTGCACTTTGCAGGCCTCAACTACCAGATATACTCTATAAGATATTTTTAGGCATTGTCCCTTTAACATCAAGAACAAATACTCAAGTCTTGCAAGTATCTTTTTTTAAAATTATGCTCTTTTGGCACTCCTTAAAGGACATGACGTTATTTCATAATTATTTAACTGTTTTTTCTTCTTTTTTTTTCTTTTTTCCCTTGAAACCCTACTAGCATACATACAAACTTGACAAAGAAAATAAAATAAAAAACCTAGATCAAATTCGCTAACAAGAAAACATGCCAAATGTACTTATTACATCTCATTGTTATTGCGGCAAACCCGCTGTAAATATTGCTTGTGTGTTTTTGACATTTAGACATTCTGTTTTGGAATCATCTTTAAAAAAATTTAAATTTTTTTATATTTTTATTTATTTTAAATTAATATTTTTTTATGTTTTCAAATTATTTTGATGTATTGAAGTAAAAAATAACTTTTAAAAAATAAAAAAATATTATTTTAATACGTTTTGAAATAAAAAATACTTTAATAAGCAACCGCTAACAAAATTTCAAGCACTAGCCAACAACGTATTATTTGGTAAAAATAACAAACGAAATCTTAACACAAGATAAGTTTATGTAAAAAAATAGTATTTTTAAAAATTTTTATTTTCATATCAGTTTATGCATCAATTAGAACTTTTTTCCCGTATTGTGTATCTTCTTCTTAATTAACTATGAGATATATTATTTTCGATGCAAAATGTAAGGCGATACATATGAATAAAACTATAGTGATGAAGAGGCCGCAGCTGCAGCTGCTAGCGTGCAACTTGACCTAGCATAAAAATTTACAGGCAAGAAATTCAAAGGCCAACGTTTTGGGAATGGGATTGTCCCCTCAGGCCAGTCACTCAATCATGGTTGACACAAAAATAAATAAATAAATATTCTAGTATTTTTTTTTTGTGAAAGATGCTTCATGCCGGTGGAAATTGGGTCTATTTTATATAAGGCATGCTTCCCCTGTTGACTCTAGAGCTCAAGAATTTAATAAGATAAAAATTGATCCGTGATGTCAAGCACAGTTTTATACTCAGCTAGGGTGCAGGCTGCTCTGTTAATCTGAATATTTAATGCTAATAATTCTTGATTTCTTCGATAATATAAATACAATAATTCAAATAGAAAATCATTTATTGTTATTAAAATTAAGAAAATTATGACGGATTGAAATTTATAGATCACACCATGATTTGTGAATGTGCAGTGCACCTTGAACCAGTCCCACCTCGTAAATATTGAAGACTGAAGTCCTAAAAAACATTATTAATATCCAGAATTTTATTAAATTTCTATCTGCATATTTTAATATTTGAATTTCTTGCATTTACTTTTTTTTCCCATGGTCACTGAATAACTAGTCAGATTTCAAGGGCACATCTTATATATATATATATAAACCTCTTATTATTTTTATATTTAAATAGGGTTTTATTACTATCTGAGATGAAAAGGACAGACAATGAAAATAAAGGAAAGGGTATGTTTTCATGTCTAATAAACAAATTTATTATTTTATTTTCATTCCTCTAATTAACCAGATATATTTTTGTTATTTTTATTTCATCTTTAGACATCGAATATATTTATATGGATGAATAAAATAAAGGGTCTAAATAGAGGATCATATTCAGTACTGTAGAATGATCATGATTAAGGGTAAGTAATTAAGGAGTCCTTAATTACTCGTTAATGATATCATTTAGCATATTAAATCAGCCAAGAGGTGTACATGATTTTGTGATCCAGCTCCTTGCTTAATTAGCCAGCATCTTTTCCCCAACAAAATCCCAATAAATACGACACTCCCCTAGTTTTCCATCCACAAAGAAAGCAAGGCATTATCAATCCTCAATTAAGCTAGCTACTCGTCACTTGCGTCTGCTAGCTAAATTGTTCATGCTGGCGTGAATCAATTTTAGTCTTGGCAAAAGCCTGCAGCATCGAAGACCTGTCATTATGTATTACAAAATCAATAAACTAATGTTAGGAGCAGCAGTTTTCAAACCTTGATGTATGGCCAGCTCAAGAGGCCAGCTTTTCCCATTATTTTCCTACCAAACATTAGTGCACATGCACGGCTTCATCATCATATGACCTCCTCCAACTTGCCCCATCACACACTACTCCAATTACCAGCAGTTCTTTTCAAGTCGCTATAAATAAAACATGTCTGATCACCTCAACTTGTCCAAAAATATTGAGCATTGCTTCTTTCTTTACTCTCTTTAAGCTTCCAAGATTTCCTCACTGTTACTTTCTTCTTCTTCTTCTTCTTCTTCTTCTTCTTCTAGAGAGGAGATGGGTACTCTAGCGAGGAGATCATCATATGGCTACTCAAAGTTGGATAAAGAAGACCCAGAAGAGGTCATGCATAGAAGAGCACAATTCTTAATCTACAAGGCACTACAACAAGCAGATTCCCCTAGAAGAAGGCCATCTCTTTTGAGACTCAGATTGTGTAGGTTAAAGATCAAGATTGGCAAGAAACTAAAGAAGCTGAGGAAGGGCATGCTGTTATCTATATCTGCTGCAAGAGTTAGAGTCTATGAGCAAGTTACAGGTCAGTGGAAGCGCTTGTTTGGCGATGGAGAGGCCATTGCTAGCTAGTCTTCCTCCTATGCTGGCCTTGAAGGCTTGAAATTAGGTTTCATATATCGAGTGTTTTTTGGTACTGCTGAACATCAACACTTGTGTGCAACAATATTATGGTTATTTTGCTCCTTTTATTTTCATGGAGAGCTGCTTTTTTCAAATTAGGGAACCTTAAATCGAAGATCATATATACATGTCTAGGTAGTTCCTTGCAAGGAATGAGAGTAAGAATCACTACTTGTCGTCGGTGCATCTTTCCTAGTCTGTGTTCCCCCACCACTATATATTCCATACTATATTGTTAAATTCAAGGTAATTGAATGATTAATATGCCTTGGAAGGGCATGAAATGGAGCATTTCTATTGTCCTAGACAAGCCAAGATGGTCAATCTACAAGCAGTGTATGCAAAGCACAGCGCCCTTTTTCATCTAGGAAAAGGGCAAAAGCACAGAAATCATCCCTCACGTCTCAAAAGTAGTGGCAACCCAGATACTCTTGGAACTTTCCCGTTCATGCCGTACTGTCCTCTGATTCCCCCATTTAAAATTGATCGGCTAGCCAGTAGCAGCTGGGGCATCATCAGCCTATTAAAACCAACCCATATGATCCAGTTGTCGCCATTAATATTTTCCAATATGGGTATACTTTTTTCCTTCTGATTCATGGATAGTTGCTAAACCGAGTCTCTTATGATAAATTTGTTCCGAGAAACATAAAATTCGAAGCTCGGCCTGGTTCATTTTCTAGTTAAACATACTGACTCGACAAAAATTCAAATCGATTCACTCTATAAGAGTTTTTAGTAGTTTAATTGCCCTGATGATGTACTTTCGATTCAAATCAAACCAGATCAAGTTGTTAATTAGATGTAATAAAATCTAAATCCGACCAGATAAGTATAGATTTATAAAGCCTGCTGGGTGGATCCACAATTATTTTCCAAAAAATATGCTCTGTACGTACTTCTGTCCACACCCTCAAAAGCTTTACTCTTAGGCCAAGATTTGATTGATTGCTGCTAAGCTTTGAAGTCATGGCACAAATGGCGCACGGCTGGCTTCTCTCTATTAACAGGTTGGGGTCACGTCGGGCCCTCATGGTCAGATCGGACTTACCAGCTAACACAGTCAATGTATGCTTTACGCATTTTTCTTGCCATTGATTGTGCTGTGATTGTCACCCGCTCGCACTCGTCATGTTATGCTTTCGTTTTTCTCATTTTAGTAGAGAAGGTTTTGAGTTGTAATTCAGCCTCAAGGTTAATGCACGTTATTACTATTAGTATGGATGTCTTCAAAGAGCGTAGCGTGATAGTAAAGAGTTTGAGATCTACACAGCAGGTCTTAAATTCGAGTTAGGACGTGCACCTCTTATAAGAGCCTGGAACAGCTAAAGTTTTACTCCCTCACCTGGGCCCACAAAGTACGCTTTCTAGAGGGGTGAGGTTTCCTCAAATCCAAAAAAAAAAAAAACTATTAGTATGGATATCTTATTTTTGTTATAAATATACTAATTTACATGCCTACATACACTGCGCAGGATTAAAATTTCTTTTGATCATATCAAAAAAATATTGCGGCGATAAAAATCTAACTCGGGGGAGTTAACTTAAGAATTTTCAAGGGAATTTCATGTGCATTTTAATTAATTTTCAAAGGCAAGGATCGATCATCTTCTTGATTAATCTGACAATTGTTAGAAATAATTTTCAAATGAACATTGTCAAATATTTAAGTGTGGGTTTGAAATTGTATTATATTAAAATAATTTTTTTTTTTATATCAGAACATTAGAAGCATTTAAAAATACTAAAGAAATACTAATTTAATATTTTTTCTTAAAAATCAAACATTCATTTAAAATTCACTCAAACGGCAGCCTATCGACTTATCTCAAGCTTGCACATTACCAAATTTGGGCCAACATCATATGGCCTTCTTTCTTATTGGTGGGCATTAGACATGGGACACTTCATTTTCATGGGCTTATGAGCTTTAATAATTGGGCTGGGCCTACACTAAAAAACGCTCAATCCAGTTCAGTATTGTCCTCCATAAAATTGAGAATTTTCACATATGAAAGAATTATAAATGCTTTTTCAATATTGAAGATATGTAAGTAGTTAAGAAATTCAAATACAGTAAGAAACTAATCAATTTCATGATAAAAATCAATGGTATAAGTAAAAAATGGTCCTTCAAAGCATAGTTTTTAGACCTGGTCCGGTCCAAGGCTCGGGTTTCGGGTTTTGACCGGGTTAATTTTTTTTTAAATCAAAACGACGTCGTTTTAGTAAAAAAAAAGTCAACGGCTTGCAATCGGGTTTTTGACCGGGTCAGTCGGGTTTTTTCTTCCCATGTTTTTTCTTTAACTTGACCCGGTTTCAGCCCCGGGTCGGCCGGATCCCAGATCGACCTGCTAGGCTGGACTGGATTTTAAAACCATGCTTCAAAGTGTCGGGGCTTAGCCATATTATCCAAGAAAATCTTATATCAATAAAAGAACCATTTTTCTTTAGATTTGTTGTTTTACTGGAAAAAAATTGTTTATTGATATTCTGTTTCATTTTTGTTAATTTCAAGTTTTTATTTTATTTTATTTTTTATATAGTTTTTAGGTAATATTAAGATTTTTTTTATATATAAACTTTAAGAATGAAATTGTTATTTATAAATATTTCCATTACCATTGTAGATAGAAAATGGATAAATATGGACAATGGGGGATTTGAAAAATTAAGGAAATTGATTGAAAGATCCCATAAATTTCAGGAGTGAAATTAAATTTATCCTTTTACTTTTAACCCATAAAATTACACATCTCATTTAAACATGCTCAGACAAATTACAGTATAACCTTGATAAATTAATAACATCAACTAAATATTTTTCCTCAATTTAAATTTAATATTTAAATAATATCTCAATTAGTTAATAATTTTTCATGGCTCCAAGGGTATTAATTTATAGAGGTTTATCTATTCATATAACCCACATTTCTTGAGTATTTGTTTTTGCATTAGTTTTTTGTTTTTCATAGTGTGTTTTAAATTGTTTTTCACTTGAAAAAATATTAAATTAATATTATTTATATGTTTTTAGATGATTTTAAAGTATTGATATAAAAAATAAAAAAATATTATTTTAATATATTTTTAATTATCGAAAACAACTCTATACCATAATACTATACACATGAATTATTAGATGGGATGACATAAATTTTATTCACATGCCTCATTTCTACTATACTATTATACGGATAACTTGTAGAATAAACTCACATGAAAATTTAAAATACCTCACCAAATATAGGTTTTAAGTTGATAATACATGAAACCTTAGTAGATGAGAGTATTAATATTATTAAATTTAGATAAAATGGATCAATCTGGTGATTTGTAAATTTAAAATTTAATTTAGATTGGGTTTTTTTCAATTTGGTTTAGAGTTGATTAGGTCAAACCGACAAGTTTACCAGCCAACTAATTTATTTGTTTTTTTAATTTTATTTTAAATCTTAAAATAACTTATTTTGGATTGATTTATGTTAATTTAAATTGAGATTCATGACCCGTGTCTTTAGCCGCGCCGGTTTTTATAACTTTGAGGAGGGTGACCTTGCAAATAAAAGAGAAAAAAAGAAAAAGTATAAAGATCAAGATCAGATATTTTATAATTCAGCGCTAACCTCTTGCATACTGGATTGTACCAAATTAGGCAAGAAAGAAAGGAGGGGAAGAAATGTCACTTGTTATTCGACAAATGACACGTCGCTCCTGATTTTCCCTGTTAACTTCATAAGAAGCGATCTTCAGAGCTATTTTAATAACCCAAACAAACAAACAGTCCCTTCTACAATTTCTCTACAGTTTCATCCCTTCGATTCCAGGTACAATCTCTTTCATCTTCGGATTGGTTACTGCGAAAATGTAGGAAGATGAAAGAAATTTAAACTCTCTTTTAAATGACTGCCATGCTATAATGTAACAGTGGTTTTTAGTTGCTTAGTGTAGAAAATAACAGTTTTCATTGTTTTTGTCGATTTTTTAAATTCTTAATCGAGAGCTTAATGGTCAATTTAATGATTTTTTTAATCTGAATTGATTTTTTTATGTGGGTTATGCTTAAATGCAGAGAATTTAAGCTTCAAGGTGGAAAATCTGTAATCTTTAAGCTTGTTTTATACTCTAGTGCAGAGAATTTAAGCTTCAAAGGGGCAAAGTTGTGATTTTTATGATTGTTTTATGCTTCAATGCAGAGAAATTAAGCTTCAGAGTGGCAAAAGTTGTGATTTTGATTGTTTTTTCAGATGGGATTTGAGGGATTTTTGATTTATTAAAACTAAGAAAGTTGAGGAAATGTGGGTTTAGTGTTTTAATTATTTGGTGTGAAGTTTGTGAGGTTTAGTGAAAATGAGTGTGGTGGGATTTGATTTTGGGAACGAGAATTGTGTGATTGCAGTAGCAAAGGAACGTGGGATTGATGTTTTGTTGAATGATGAATCAAATCGTGAGACACCGGCTGTGGTGTCTTTTTTTGAGAAGCAGAGATTTATGGGTTCAGAGGGAGCTGCTTCTTTGACTATGAATCCTAAATCGACAGTTTCTCAGGTTAAGCGATTGATTGGGAGGAAGTTTAAAGAAGTTGAGGTTCAAGATGATCTTAAATTGTTTCCTTTTGAGATTGTAGAGGGCCATGATGGTGGTATTTTGATTAAGGTGCAGTACTTGGGTGAGATTCATGAGTTTAGTCCAGTTCAGATTTTGGGGATGTTATTTTCTCATTTGAAACAAATAGCGGAGAAGAGTCTTGAGATGCCTATTTCTGATTGTGTTATTGGTATTCCATGTTACTTCACGGATTTGCAAAGACGTGCTTATTTGGATGCAGCTGCAATTGCTGGACTGCGACCTTTGCGGTTGTTGCATGACTGTACTGCAACTGCACTGGGATATGGCATTTACAAAAATGATATCTCCAATGCAGGCCCAACTTATGTTGTATTTGTTGATATTGGTCACTGTGACACCCAGGTCTGTCTGGCATCTTTCGAGAGTGGACAAATGAAGATATTATCACATGCATTTGACAGGAACCTGGGAGGGAGAGACTTTGATGAGGTTCTTTTCAGTTATTTTGCAGCACAGTTCAAGGAGAAAGATGACATTGATGTTTGTGCTAATATGAAGGCATCTATTAGGTTGAGGGCTTCATGTGAGAAATTGAAGAAGGTCTTGAGTGCAAATGCAGAGGCGCCACTTAATATAGAGTGCTTGATGGATGAAAAAGATGTTAGAGGTTTTATTAAGAGGGAGGAGTTTGAAAGGCTGTCATCAGGTTTGGTGGAAAGCATTAGTGTTCCCTGTCAAAAGGTCCTGGCTAACTCTGGCTTGACTGTAGAAAAGATTCATTCGGTTGAACTTGTTGGTTCTGGGTCTAGGATACCAGCAATTACTAGAATGCTAGCTTCTCTATTCAAGAGAGAGCCAAGCCGGAGAATAAATGCAAGCGAGTGTGTGGCTCGTGGTTGTGCTCTTCAGTGTGCAATGCTGAGCCCAATATTTCGAGTTAGAGAATACCAGGTTTGTGCTTTACCATGGACAAATGCACATTAATTCCTTCTCTCTCCTGGCTGTGTGTGTGGTTGTCATTTATTAGCATCCATCACTCTCTCTCTCTCTCTCTCTCTCAGGTCACATGAACATTATAAGTTCAATTTCTTCCTTCAGTTTACTTTGTTTTGACCATCAATAAATTAACATCATATATTATGTGCAACTGCATGCGCTGGCATGCCCATTTTCACATGCATGGTGCTATGTACTATATATCATGATTGTAATTTGTTCAATGTTGCCACTACCAGGTTCAAGATTCATTTCCTTTCTCCATTGGACTCTCATCAGATAAAGTTCCAATTTGCACATTGCCAAATAGCACGCTTTTCCCAAAAGGCCAGGCTTTCCCAAGTCTTAAGATACTTGCTCTTCACAGAAATAATATGTTTCAGATGGAAGCCTTCTATGCTGATCCGAATGAACTGCCTTTTGGCATAGCATCACAAATCAGCAGTTTTATGGTAAGGATAGCGAGCAACAATCAAGAATAGATATGCTTCTCTTCACAGATATATGCAAATATTCTAGACTTGACTGTTCTTACTGTTTTGATTGACATTTTGTTCATTTTGTGCTTAAATTTTCTGTTAATGCTTCTGTAGATTGGGCCTTTTCCAGTTTATCAATTGGAAATGGTGAAAGTTAAGGTTAGAGTTCAGTTAAACCTCCATGGAATAGTAAACATAGAGGCATTCATGGTAAGTGTATCTTGACAAATTCTGCAAGCATTTTGGCTTATTTGATTTTTTAGTTACACCCCTACTAAATGAGTGTCCTCCTTTAATGCATTAGCAAATTGAGGATGGTGCTGAAGTTACAAATGTTACTTCAGAAAATATGGTGGCCAAATCCGACCATTCACCTTCTGTTGAACAAAATGGTGCTGAAGTTACTAATGTCGCACAGTCAGCACCTTCATCCATACCTGCGGTATGTGTTAGTTCAATTGCCAATCATATGCATGATTTTATACTCTAATTTTTCGCTGCTATTCTTTTGGCTTAACGCATCTGAAAAGATTGCAATAATGAAAAAAGAAGAAAAAGATATTCAATTCTAATATTAGTTTTATATCAGATTTATATTTCCTGGCTTTGTACTAAAAACTGACAAATGATGCCTGATTTTTGCTATCCTTTTCTGGACTGCTGTTGTCATATATTCTTGGCAGCCATATCATTTAGATTTTGCAATACTACAAATTGAGGGTGTCATGAATTCAAAAAAGTGCTTTAGGCTGGAAAATATTGATGTTGGATCCACTTTCTCTGTGAAGGATGAAATTAGGAAAGGAAAAATTTTCAAAAGGCTTGAAATTCCAGTCAGTGAGGAAGTCTATGGAGGAATGACAAAGGCTGAGCTCTCAGAGGCTGAGAAGATAGAGCTTCAGTTGGTACAACAGGACTTGAAGATGGAGCGGATAAAAGACAAGAAAAATGCTTTGGAGTCCTATGTCTATGAGATGCGAGATAAGGTATATAGCTTCATGTCAAGTTCCCTCTTCCCAGAGCGCACCTTTTGTTATCAGCTTCTAAATTGGCATGCAGAATCCATGCCATCTTGGCTGTCCAATGTCTTTGTGGAATGCACTATAAAGTTAGTAGATGTTCTTATTTTATTCTTTCATTCTTTATACAAAATGTGAACTAAAAGGTTAATTTGGTGCATGCTCTTTGGCTTGCTTTGATGATGGAAGGCTTGGCAAAAGATTGCTTGGGCTTTCCCTCTTGAGTTTCACATGTTTAGGCTTGGCTTTATTGGAGCATGCACAGGGCACCTTGATAATTTTACTTTAAGAGCATTCACTGCTTTCCGTTTCCCTGTAACGGATTTTCTGTTATATACACTTTCATTTTTAATTTTTTATTTCACATGTAAGATGTCATAGTTATGGTAATAGCTGCAATCACTTACTAGGGTTAGTACTTTCCCTCTCCCTCTCCCTCTCCCTCTCCCTCTCTCTCTCTCTCTCTCTCTCTCTCACACACACACACATGCGCTCACACAAAAAAGTTGCGTTCTCTTTTCTGTTATATTTTTTCTTGTAGAAGTGAATGTGCATGCAGAAATTGCTAGCTTGCTTGTGTTTTGCCTCTAAAACTCTTATTTAATAGGACATTGCAGAAAATATTGCTGTGAGGACTGTTAAGAATTTTTATTTTAAATTAGGCCCATCTTTCCTTGATTCTATATTCTTATATGTTCTTTACTAGGTTGTAGTTAAGTTCATTAACAGTGAGCCTTTAGATCATGCTTCACCCTTTTTCCCCTCATGAGTTGCATGATGGAATAACTCGGTAATATGAATAGATTTTCAGTAAGTACCAGAGCTTTGCCACCGAGTCAGAAAGGGATGAGATCTCTATAAATCTTCAAAGGACAGAGGAGTGGCTTTACGAAGATGAACCTGATGATGAATCAGAAAATATTTATAATCAAAAGTTAGAGGATCTTAGAAAGGTACTTTGACCAGTATTATCTTTTGGATTCACCATAATTTATTGCTTGATGGAAACAACTGATAAATTTTAAATATTTAATAGCTTGTTGATCCTATTGAAATTCGATATAAAGAAGAAGAGGCCAGAGAAAAAGCAAGAAAGGATCTCCTAAGTTGCATCGCGGATTATCGCATGAATGCGGGGTCACTTACAGCTGGTGAGAGGGATGCGGTATGATCCTTGTCCTGTAATAGGGTGGCAGTAGAGATTTTGGTGATCAGTCACCGAATCTACTCTTTTGACATTTCGCCCATTTTTCAGGTTATAGATGAGTGCAACAAGGCTGAAAAATGGCTGCAAGAGAAAACTCAACAGCAGGACTCATTACCAAAAAATGTTGATCCAGTGCTGTGGTCATGCGAAATCAAGAGAAAAGCAGAGGGTTTTGATGCGTACTGTTCTCACATCCGGCAATATTTATCTCTGCAGTAGAACCAAATTATCTAGTTTACTTTACTTTCAGTGTCCTTTGCTATAGAGTAGTTTATATTCAATATCTAAATAGCATAATGTGTTGAACATTTTTGCCTGTTGATTTGATCTCTTGTGGACACTGCTTTGAAGATTGATCTTGTCAAATCATCACAAGGACAAAAATATGACAGCATGTTGTGCATCAAGTGATGATTGAAAGCTTCTAGCTAAATCGCTGTGCAATATTTCACTCAAATTCATGGTCTGAGTTTCGAGTACTCAAGCAAAACAGATTTTGGGTGTACTATGAAAAAAAAAAAAAAAAAAAAGAAGGTTGGATCTGTACGGAGACAATGTTTTTGGGTCTCTCTCATTGTCAAAGGGATCGATATCAACACATAGGTTTATGACACACCCATACACATTGAATGATGGATTTAGAAAATTTTATTTATTCACTAATATAAGTGTATGTAGATTTGATAAGATTCTATTCTCCAAGGATTTCACCTTCATCGTAGTAGTGTTTTCTTCTCAGTTTCTTGACTGTTGCTTCTTATCTTTTAGATGTTATTACTCCTTTTAATTTCTTCAAAGAAGCTGATGGGTTTTTTTTTTTTTTTTGTTTCAGGACCTGCAAATATATAACAAAATCTCTCCCAAGAACAGATGATTCGGATCACATAGACAAACCAGATGACGGGGAGTTAGATTGATGCTGTTATACGCTGTTGTTTTATGTCATCAATCAGCTACAGCAGAAAAACAACCAGAATATTTATCCTGAACTAGGTCCATTTTATCGGCTGATCAGCTAGTTACATATTTCACAAGAATGGTTCATTAATTTTGCTTGAAAGTGAGTTTTGTATTTGCATATCCAGTTGCTTGCTAAGATTCTTTTGCCGTCATGCAACATTGGTTCTCTGGTAGGGTTGAAAGATGCTTTGAGACTGAGGTGGGCTGTAGGTTCAGTACTTATCCATACAAAAAAAAGAGGAAAATTTCTTTGACAAAAATGTAATATCCAGGAAGGATATGCTTTGGTCATCATGCATATATTCTTATGTGTTTTACCCAACTCAATTGTGTTACCTTTTTTGCATGATGAAATGAGAATTTACATATTTGATTTTGATAGATACTTTTGCTTTGTGTAAAGACGGTAATGCTTGTTGAAAAATTCTACGCTGCTCAAGCTATACTTACCAATAAACTATAAGGTGGAGAGAGAAATAGGAGAAAAAAAAAATTAAAATCTTTATTCACAACAATCTTGATAAACTGATTCCTGCACCAAGTCTGCAATAATGTTTCCTCTAGTAGAACCAATGAATTTAGTTTTTTTTTGAACTAGGATGATGATGCTAGGCATGTATAGCTAGAGTTGCATCTGTGTTTGGCGAGCAGATGGGATGAGATGAAACTGAACAGCATCGATTTTAAGTTTCAGAAAATCAATTATCTTCCCATTTGTCCAGATGACTGAGCCTTCTCCACCTGAAATTGGAACATCTATACAATCAGGAGCTTCATCATTGAGAAAAATTATTTCCAACATTCATGCCATGCACATGCTTGTCAAAGTTGCTGGATTCATATCAACTAGTCAACACTTGTTGCACTTGATTTTTGTTTACTGTAGCAATCAATTGACACGGACATATCACAAGATGCTATGGCCACAGTCCACACCATAGACTTATCTTTTGGTTACCATTGTGTTAATGGGCATGTATCCTCATTCTATCGATAATTACTTGGTGCTATGAATGCTTGATGATATCCCGCCACATCTGTCAATCCTACGTTGTATCATCAACGCAGAAAACTATTATTACACAGAGCAGGTTCAGGAGAGCATCTTGGCAACGGTTTTGTTTGTTTTTGGGCTGATGACAATGGTGTTGATGCAGGACTTGCGTAGTGGTGATGTTTTCTAAGAAAGTACAATCTCTACTTCTTTTTCCAATACAAATCATCTTGCTTACATGCGTAAAATGATATATAGCAAGACATCTTGTAGTTTGCAGGAATAACCCCATTATTGACATATTGCACAATATAATATATATAAGTCATTTGACCATTTTCTTCTACACACTCGACAAGATTAACTGTGGTGACAACTGTGTTGCGTCGCCAATGCTTTGTTTGGTATCTCATACAAAAAAGGCAGAGATATATTTCATATAAATTCACTTCAAAATTATAACAAATTTATTTTACTTTTTTCATTCCTGCTTCTATAATTAAACATGTTTGTGTTTTCTTATATATATATATATATATATATATATATTAATTTTAGAACGATAACCAAACGATAAATCAAGAGCTCATTAATGTCCTACAGTTAATTGTCCATAAATCCATATGTATGTTGCAACCACTCTCCTGACATTCTGTTATGTCAACTATCATATGATAATGCATAAAAAAAACTACAAAAGTCTATTACTAGTGAAAATGTACAAATTATAATGCGTAAGTTGTCGGAATCAAATATCAGGTCTCCAAGCAAAGCATTGCAGCTGATGCAGAAGATAATTTCAGAAAATCCACAGCCCAGTAAAAGCTTGGCAGGTAAAGCCAGTCCATGTGCTCTTGGACCGCCTACTCATCACTATAAACACAAATTGAGCAGCCACTATAATCCACCATGACAGGCAGTGATGCTCCTATCAATCCCACCTTAAATTGTACACTGCAAGCCCAGTTAACACTAGGTGAAAGACAAGTGCAGTTGCTGATATTATATCGGCGAGCTCCATAAGATTGACCACAGAGTTTCCACAGCACTTCCCTTCCCTAACTACAAGATCAAGGCACAAAACCAATAAGATTAAAACCCTAAAAAGTTAAATCACATTTTAAGTCATTTTGTTGTCTATATTACCATGAGGCCATAGGCTAAGAATTGGACACCACATTGCCAAGAGAGGCAGCAGCAAGCTCAAGATCGCCGAGGTGGCCAGCGAAGATTCTGGTGGACAAGGACATGGGTTGTTGATCAAGTAAACCAAAACAGCAGGTGCAGCTAAGCGGAGAAGGATCTTAAGTTCAATCCAGGATGCCAACCGAGGCGCTTGAAGTAGCCTAAGTTGGTGTCGACATTTTCAAGCCTGGAAGTCCAATTCATGATAGTGAGAAATTGGTTCGGGGTCTGGGATTGAGCGTAAAAGGGGTTCATGGACTTCACCTCGAGACTCCATTTTGTCCATTTTTGTGGAGATCGTGATGTTGATTTGGTTACTTGAGTTGAAAAATGGAGAATATGATTTGAGAAAGGGTTGGGAGGATATATAATCATGGTGAGGGACTTGAGGAATAGTACTCCTCATGGTTTGTCAATGAATTATTCCATAGGATCACCACAAGTGATTAATAAAAAAAAAAACAAAATAAAATTCACCACAAGTGGTAAAAAAATATTGCTTTAAGATACGAAGAAATCATAATAATTAAGTTCAAGTTCTATCTCTGAATAGCTTCTTATCCTCGATATTTTTTTTTCTAAAAAAATAGGATAAGCGGTTCTTGTCAATTTAATAAATCATGTAATTGAGATTATAATGGTTAGATTCGGTCCAAATTTGATTTGGTTTAGAGTCATCGTCTTTGGATTGTTAAGCTGACCCATAGGTTACTTGGTCAACTCAAGTGTTTAATTTTTTTTATCTAAAATGATAATGTTTTAATTTTAAAATATTTTTTAATTTTGATTTGATCAAGTTTAAATCAGGTTTAGTACGGTGAAATGAGTTAGAAATTAACTTTCTAATTTATCTGAATTTGATTAAATTAATTTTAAAAAATAATTTGAAATAAAATTTGATTTATATAGGCTCCATATCCTTAAATCACCGAGTTAATCCATTAGAATAAGTTTAACAACTATTATCATGAATCTAAGTTATGAAGCATTAGTTGGAGTCATTTAAAGAGATTCATATATAAATAAATACCATCTCTTATACACATTTTAAAAAATGGTTGACTTTTTTTTTATGACAGGTATTCTTGGTGAATTACTGAGTTTTCCTATAGTAAAAATAAAGTAATTTTTCTTCTATTCATATGTAAAAAATAAAAAATACTCCTCTCATATATGATCAAAAAAATTCACCTTCACAATAGTTTTCTGCAGAACTTCAATGGTAATCGAGAGAAAAGCACACCATAGTTTTGCCAAATAATGTTTAAAATTATTTATTACCAAGGAAGGCCTTTTAATGAGAAAAAGAAAATTCCTTGTGGATTGGCTGGGAAAAATTTACGACTGCTCTTAATTACTTGCAGCACTTGTTTGGCTTAAGAGTTTGTTGATGACCAAGACATTGTTGCACAATTGGCGAAAAACTGCGTTTCTCGAAGACAGAAACATTTGTTGGCCAGGAACCTGTTTCTTGAACCCATTCTCGCATGATTCAACATCAGCAACTGCTGCTCTCACCCAAGCACGCACATCATTGGTAGCATTGGCTAACAAAGCAGCCAATGAGTCATCAAGTTGCTGGATGGCATCCAAGTATTGATCTGAACAATCTTCTAGGGCTTGCTCATTGACAGGGCCCAGAGTTTTGTTACTAAGCAGTGTTGTCTTGATGTACGAGGATGTGTTTGTTGCGTTCGTTGATGCAAGGTTTAATGCAATTATGCCAAGTTGCTGTAGATTGGCTTGTTTGCTATCAGGGTTAGATTCAAGGCTGGCAACACAATTAACCTTGTTATGAGTTTTTGTACATACTTCTTGGATTAGGTTGGTGCTTCCTTTGGCCACTGATGGGTGGAAGAAGAAGGTGAGGCTTAGAGTTGCAGAAAACAGGAAGAAACTTGTAACGGGCTTCATCTTTTCTGCAATCTGCTAAAAGGGGCTGGTTGTTTGTGGGTTTATATCAAGAAAAGAACAGGCTAATTTTTCAAAAATAGTTTTTTGGACAACTAGTATGAGGTAAGTTTTTGTTAAATTAGTAAGCAAAAGGATTCAAGCAAAGACTAGAAATGGAAGAAACAAATGCGGTTAACCACTAAAGAAAGCTGTTCTTCAGGGCTTCAATATAATTCTCAGGCCAACTCCGAAACAGTCAATAAAGTTAGAAAAACAACAGGGCCCTTCCTCACCCCTCTAAATCCTACCTTGGATGTTCTCAAAGAATCGTTTATTTCTGGGTCTAGGAAGACCACATCATACCTCGACTTGTATATTTAGAATTTTTTTGAACCTAAAATGATATTATCTTGATCAAACTTACTATATATGGTGTAAGATCCAACCCTTTGTGTTGTTCAAAATAGTAAAGACATAATAACTTGATGGTAATATCCATTTGCTCCCAAAGTCTTGGTTGTCGTCTCCTTCTTCTTTTCAAAAACCTATATAATTAAACACATATAAACATGATATTCATTGATCTCATTGTTCTGGGATTGGTCTTATTTCTTCTAGCTATTTCTTTTTAAAAATGTCATGGTATTGCAACCGTTTTTTTCAAGGAGTTAAATTTTTTTTAACCATAGACTCAAAACTTGAGAATTACACGAGCAAATGAGTGTAAAAAGAGATTTTAATACCAACTAAAAATTAAATTGTTAAGTTGAGAGATAAACATAGATAAAGATTCTCAATTTAAAAATAAATTGATCGACTAATAAAAGCTCAATTTGATTTAAAATAAAATTTAAAAACTTTATATATTTTTTTTAAATTGAGGTGACAACATCTTGGACTAACATGTTAACATGAGTTAACCTGTTAAGCTTATGATTCGGGTCATAAATCTGATTGAATTTAATAACTTTATTTTTTAAAAATATTTTTTATTTAATTATATGATAACAAAAACACATGATTGTAGTAAAACAACCAAATAAAATATAAAAAGAATGACTACTATGAATTGCACAAAAAAAAACTCTTGTTAATATTAAAAAAAGAAAACACTATAATCTTATTAAAAAATATAGTAAAAATTGAACAATATTAAATAAAAAAATATCTAGTTAGTTGACCCACACTTCGTTACGGGTCGGATAAATTTTTTTAACACAAAAATAAATGCATAGGCATTCTCAACATGTTTTTTTTACAAAAAATATAATTGTTAATAAAAAAACTAATACATTATTTAATTAAATAAATCAAGAATCATATATATAAACCAATAAATACAAGAAAGACATCTCAATGCCAACCAAAAACTATACTAGAAAGTTGAGAGATAAATGTAGATCAAGACATTTGATCTCACATGACGGCTCATGAACCTGGTTGAGTTTATTAACTTTATTTTTTGAAATCAATTTTTAATTTAATTAAACAATAATAAAAATAAATAATTATAGGAAAGTGATTGAATAAAATTTAAGAAAAAAATATTATATAGGGTTGCATAAAAAAAAACGCTTGCTAATATATAAAAAAATTATAATCTTATTAAAAAACCAAGTAAATATTAAATGATATTTTTATTAAAAAATATAACAAAAAACATTTATAATTAATTTCAATTAAAATTGAACACTCTCCAAGCTAAGCATTCCACACATATAATTAACCAATTCATTTTAATTAATTTAAGTTTAAACCAAAAAAAAAATACGATAAAAGCCAAAAAAATAAATTAAGCTCTTGGGCTTGACCTAAGATAAAAAAAACCATGCATGTGGCCTTAGTTTTTTCTTTCTTGGCATAGAGGAAATTACTAACCTATCATCCATTTTTTTTTTGAAAAAAAATAAAAGCATATAACACATCATCTACTATGGTAGATGATGCATCGTCCACCTGTGTAGTTTTTATCACCATAGTAATGGCTAAAAAAATGAGTTAGGTCATTATTTACTCAAAAAACTCTATTTTTTAAAATCGTTTTCACATAAAAAAACTAAAAACAACACCCCTTTAACCTTAAAAAGCCAATCCCTAACCCAAAAAACCTAAAATCAATAAAAACAAAAACACAATAATTCAAGATAAAATCTTTCTTCAACCTTGATGAAATTTTTCCAGCAACATGAACCCTAAAAACACCATAATCACATTCCTCTTTTTAAGGAGAACAATTTGACAACAAATTTGGTCAATTTCATCATTTGGATTCGACCAACAAGGCAACTCTTTAATTCTCTCATCTCTCAAGTTTAGAAACTAAAACATGAACAAAAGAGAATTTTGTACCAAAATGTATAATTGTGAAACTAATAGGACAAAAAAGGATTTTTGGACAATTTTCTCTTGAATTTTTTTTAAAAGGTTGTCATATTTCTTTTTTCAATTTTGGTCCCCTAAATCTAAATCTCTTGCAAACAACAAAATTGATTTCCCCCCTACAAAATTAAGCACCAACTGAAAGTTGAGATTTTTTTTGAGACTACAATAATACAATATAAATAAATTTGAAACAAATTACGCAATAAAATCCCTGAAAAACACGATGTCAAAGGATTAAATTGAAAAAAAATGACATGTTACTTTCTGAATCCATAATAACATGTGAGGGGATAAACAATGCAATATGGACTCTTTTAGATTCTTTCTTAACAATCAATTTAGGGAAAAAACTTGCCTCAAGTACTATAATATATTTTTTCTGACAACTTGGAACCCCAAAACACCCTATAGCATTCCTCTCATCAAGGAAAAAACTTTGACATTTGACCATTTTTATCATCAGAACCTGACCGGCCGAACTCTTTTTCTCGTTTTCATAAATTTTTTGATGACTCTCCCCTCTCCACTCTCAGAATTAAGTACTAAAATGTGAATAAAATAAAGGTTTGTAAGAAGGTATATAATTATTAAACTAAAAAGAAAAAAAAAAGGATTTTTGGACAATCTTTAAGGTTAGAAGGCATTGGGAATTTTTTTAAAAAGGACTTCTATATTTCTTCTTTTTCAATTCTGGTTGCCTAACACTAAATATTTTGAAAACAATAAAATTGATATTTTTTCTTCAAAATCGAGCACCAACTAAAAGTTATAATATTTTTTTGAGACCATGATAACCAAATAAAAATGAAATAAAAAAATACAAAATTCAATTCCTAAATAATGCAATGTCAAAGGAATAAATTGAAAAAATAATAATCAAATGATTGAATAAAATAAAGGATAAAAAAACATGTTACTGTGTGAATCCACATTAACATGTGAGGGGATGAGCAATGAAAAATGAATTTCCTTTAGATTTCTTCTTAATTATATAAAAATAAAGCATATGTCACTTGGAACTAAAATTACCAATGAGATTATTTTTTTAAATAATTCCTTCTTAATTTTCATTATTAGTTTATTGATAATTATGTTTGTTACAATTAAATTGAATAATAATTATTTAATTTAATTAAAAAATTGTATTTATTAATGGTTATATAATTTCATTACACTGTTTCAATTCTATAAATAAAGATATGTTATGTAATAAAATAACACATATCAAAACATATCTTTTTTTTATTTTTTATTTTTTAGAGAATTTTAATTACTTAGTTATGTTTTTTCAGATGAAGATTTATTAAATCAACTGTTATAGCCATTAAGTACATGACTTAATAGAGAAGAGTACATATATAGAATTTTATAAGTGATAGAAAAATATTTAACAAAACTAAGTCTATAATCAAATCAAGCAAAATAAACCTTGATAAAAAGGAAACACTATAACCAAACAACTAAGTTATTTTCTCTGAGAACTTTTTATTTGGCCAAATGATCCACAACATGATTCTTCTTTCATGGATATGATCAAAGCACACAGAATGAAACCAACTGGATGCATTGAAAATACTATTGAATTCTGTTTGAAAACATCAAGGCTGCATAACATTTTTTTCTTTAATCCAAATAATTGCATTATAAAAATTTAACTTTATAATCTATTGGTTCGTAGAAGCATAACAAAAACCAATACTCAAAAGCATAGCTTTTCTAATTTCCAAGACCTCAACTTCATTAGAACCCATATTACCTGTCGCATGTATGCGGCGTCGCGGCGAAAACATCCACCCTAAAAATCTTGTCTAATGTGGTAAATGTGGGGAGACAAGAAATTCTTGTCTTTTATTAGTGGAAAAATGGAATAGGAGTCGCCACCTAGTATTTTGGTCACTAAGAACCCTAATTGGTCTCAAAGATCGGGTATGGGAACTGGTTATGTAAAGGGAAGGTATGAGCACCCCAAATACGCCCTACCTAAGGTAAACTGCATTGTTTATTATTTGATAAAATTTAAAGTCTTGTTGTGTTTTCTAGTTGTTAGTCCGTCTATGGTTTAAGAAAAGTTCTCCTCGGTAAGGAGGTCTTTATCTTATCAGGTAAAACCTAACCGTTCTAACCTCAACAAAAGAATTTAATACCTGGAATACATCTTACGTATAAGGTCGTAACCCCAGATATTAAAATAAAACAAAATATTTTTTTTAAAATTTTTGAAATATTGGCCTAGTTCTCGCGACTTTAATAAAATGGTTATTAAAGCAAAAAAATATGCTAATACATATTTTTTTTTGATATTTTCTTTGTGATATGAAAATACAATATGAATTTTTTTAGAGACTTGGCCGTATACACGAAAACAAAATATTTATTTATTTATTTATTTTTTTAATGTCTTGACAAAAACCGGGTATTTTTAATAAATAATTTGTATCTTTACAGTATAAAAAATACAAACCAGTGTGGATCAAAATGCAGTAAAAAATTTATGAAAAATCACAGATTTTTTTGAAATAATTTTTGAAGATTTTTTTGGCTGGGCCCAACCCGACCCATATGACTGGGCTGGACCCAGCAGGACCAGCCAGGTCACTGGCCAAGCCAATGACCCGACTGACTTTTAAAGGCAAGCGTGCGTGAACAATTCACACATGCATACTACAGCCGAAATGTAATTAAATTGCACCTGCACAGTGTTTGTGCAATTATAAACGGAAGGAGAAGGAATGAAAAACTTACCTGGTTCACAGCCGCTGCTGGGAGAAATCCCTCCTGAGCTTGTCAATGGGATTCTAGGAATAAGCTATGATGCCTCCCTGAGCGTGTTCGTTTCTTCTCCTCTCTCTCCGTCTGGTTCTCTCCTTCTCTCTGTTTCTTTTCTTAGTTCTTCTCCGGTTCTGCTCTATCGCCCTTTAATTTGATCTCTTATGTTACTCTTCTCTGTTTTTATTTCATGTTCTGCTCACTCTCTGCCTCCTCTCTTCCCAGCTTATCTCTGTTTTTCCCCCTTACATTCCCCTCTTTCTGTCTTTTTCTCCTCCGTTTTCCCCCCTCGGGTTCTTCTGCTTCTCCTGCTCTCCCATTTCTTTTTTTTCTCCGGCTGTTGCCCCTCTTCCTCACGTCTCCCTCTGCTTTTGTTCTCCCTCTTCTCCCTGTTTTCCTCTCTTTTTCTGCTGTCTCTTTCTCCTCACTGTCACCTCTCCTCTCTCCTTTCTCCTTTTGTTCTCTTTTTTCCTTCTGTCGTTTTCCCTCCTTTTTTGCTTGGTCCCTCCTCTGCCTTTTATAGCCAGAGGATGCATGCGTTATGGCAGGCATATGGTAACGGCTGGCGTGCATTATGGTGGTGAGGAAATTAGCCGCGAGACATGCCCTTGATTGCAGCTCCACCGCTTCTATTTTTTATCGCATAAACCATTGCTTGAAGACAGTGAACAGTGTGCAGTAATTCTTAATGCAACGGCGCCGTTTCAATTTCAAAATGATATTTCTGATTTGGTCCTGGGATGTTTTTACTATTTTGTAATCAAGCCCTCCCCGGAAAAGTTGTAATTGGATCCTTTTATTTTAACGCCTTTTCCGGTTTAGTCCTTGGTTTCGGATTGTTTCAATTAAATCCCTAATTGGCCATCAAACTTCAATAACTATGCAATTAAACCCTTGATTTGGTCAAATCAACTCTTTAAAATTATAATTGGACCCCAGAACTTTAATTTCATCCAATAAAAGCCTAAATTGACTTAAAAATCTATTTTTCTTGCAATCAAACCCTCCATAAATTCAATTAAACCTTAGATAAAATTTAATTGAGTCCATAAACATTTGATTTTAGACTTTTTTTTTTCTCAACTTGAATTTTCTTTGTCAACAAGGCTTTTATAATGTCAAATTTCAATTCTTGTATTTCTGAACCTCCTCAACCAATTCCTAGCCATTTTGTGGGAGTTCCATCATCTTTTTCTCACTCAAAATTCTTTTTTATTCCTTCCGAATATATTTTTTTAATATGTATTTTTTTGTATTTTTTTTATTTTTTGTGGGGAACCCAAAATTAGGTAACAACATTACCCGTGGAACAAGAAGAAATATAAAGAAATCTCTCTCTATGATCTCTGAGAACACCACCAATTATTGAAGGCCCTGATTTGCCATTTTACAACGCGTCAACATTCCATTTCAGCATACCTAATTGAAGGTATCTACTATTAATCATTTCTCTTATTTGTCCTGTTAGTCTATACAAAAAGACCATTTGAAGAACAAAGTAAGTCTAACCCATTATAGAAAAAATTCATATCATAATATTTTGCCCAACTAGCAACATGATGAAAAAGAAAATAATACAAGTCATCATCCCAATCCATATTACTTATGTTATGAAGCTGTTGTTTTAATGTAAGACAAATAATTATCTTAAAAACAACGTCTCTCACACATCTAAGTCAACTATTTTTTTTTTATCTCCTTCCCAAATTACTCTAACTTAACTTTACTCCAATGTCTGTTTTACTCCTTCAAAAGAGGTTCGTTAATGTCATTCCAAGTAACCAAACGATTCTGAGCTTTTTCCACCTGAAAAACCCAAAATTTCCCAGTTATAAAAAAGGTTGCCTTCTCCTATCTAGGTTTTCTTTAACCAAATATAAAACAATACTTATACCTCTTTTTCCCAATTTGTCCGAAATGTTACCCACAACAAGACTATAGTCTGCATAATGGTGCCTCCTAACATCCCAGTCCATATTCCCTGTAAAATATAGAAACATATTTAGTGTTGGTCACATTCATCTTGTTTCATAAAAGCAAATGGAAACTGCCCACATTGGTGAGTTAAGGATTATTATTATTTATTAATAAATAATTTCTTAATGGAGGACATTATTTGATGCATTATGGTTAAAAAATATGTATGTATGTATGTATGTATGTATGTATGTACCTTCGTACCCATGTCGCATGTAAAACCAAGAACGCAGCCCAATGGGATACCAATGACGTAGTAACATGCAATATTGACATAAGCCACAAATACTTGCCATCCGCATCCAACAGCCACTCCTTCAAAAGTTATATTCCAAGAAATAACCAGTCAACAATTGGCTTACAGAAAGTGTTGTCTAACCGTTAGTCCCTGTGATCTTCCACGATTTATAGTTAGTTGAGTTCTTTTAAAAAGTGATGGATGTGCATGGCTCATATTTGGCCACATTCCCTCCTCACAAAAAAACACTAAAAGATAGCAAAGAAAAGAATAGTTATTGACATGGCAACATGCAATATTGACATAGTTATCAAAAACGATTAAATTAACATCATGTCATGTTATGAATTGATTAGGTCAACTCATATTTTTATTAAAATAATATTGTTTTAAGTAAAATTTAAAATAAAAAGAGAATCGATCCAATTAGATATTACATAGTAAAGAAAAACATAGCTATTAAACCTGGTTAAAGATCATGTTGTGGGTTGGTTAAGTCAACTCATACTTATCTCAAAACAACATTGTTTCAGATAAAAAAATAAAAATAAAAATAAAATCAGTTTAATTAGATATAACTCTGATTTGATCAGGTTTAATCGAGTCAACTTCTTAAACATGCCAAAAATAAACCCAACCTGATCTAAGCTTCAGATCAATGAATCACGGATCAATTTATGACTGAGTTGAGTTAAAGATGTAGAAAGACAAGTGCAAGAACCTCTTCATTACAATCCAAGTAAATCATATGAGAAACACACAGGGTAAAAATCTTAATAATTGCTCATGTCTGAGCTGTAAAAAATTATTACCAATTAACCTACCAGATAAAACAGGCTGGACCCCACCTAAAACGATGGTGCCTGCTAGGAAAGGAGATAGCTCTGCAACAGCTTCGGCAACTGCTGTACCACTAGTGAAGGCATAGCTTATGACATCCCGCAATAAGAGCATAACAATAGCCAAGACCACTGAGGTGATCAGTGAGCTTAAACTCACTACTACAACAGAAAACAATGATGCTTTGGGATGCCCAGCACCTAACTCATTGCTTACTCTCACACTGTAATTAACAATAACAAAGAAAATTAAAAGTGATTATTTTACGCATACTTTTTTATGGCATTCGGTCACATTCAATAACAAATTAAGAAAACAAAGACAAAATCAAAAGAAATCAAGTGTATTGGCTTGTGAGAAGGGTGAGTTCTTCTCAAGTTTCTTTTATCAATGATATATATGTTCATTCATTAAAAAGACTAAAAGAAATCAAATTAAATGGAGAAGAAATCTTCAGTTTCCTTGGATTTGTTTGTGTGGTTATTGTAGTGTTGTTCTAAAACGGGCTTTTTGACAAGGGTATTTTTTTTTTATTCAATTGGAGATGCATTCTAGGTATTTTATAATTTCTCTTAAAGAAAGACCATATAAAAAACGGATAGAATGAACTTGTCGCCCTATATCTAATTTTTTCTTGTGTTTTAGAAGGACAAATTCATTTTAAAAAACATATTATAAAGACAAATTTATTTTATATTCATTTCTTTATTTCTCCAACAAAACCTGTTTTTATTCTTCATGTCTATAATTTCTATCATAAAACACTAATTAAACACAACCTTATTATTAATAATAATAATTTTGTCTTTCGGTGAGAATAGGTTGTTGCAACATACAAAATGCAATAGAATCTTAAAATTTTGTGTTAATTCCATAAAACACAATTAAGAAAATATTTTTCCCTATTAAATTCTTCATCTATGTGTTGCACGTGGATGCATGACATCAGGGGGTTAAGAGTCGCCACTTAGTTGTTTGGTTTATGGTTGCTAGGAAATCTAGGTGTACTGATTTTATTAGAAATTCCAAAAGTAAAGGACTGGTTGTGGCCATAAAAGTTATTAACACCCCTAGCGTACCCTATATGAGATAAGCTGCATTGTGTGGTTTGAATGTAGTTTAAATATTTTGATAGGTTTCTAACCGGTAGTCTATCTATAACTTAAGATAAAAATTTATTCATGTGAATAAATCTAGCGTTTTGAATTTTTTATGAGCTTGTGCACCCAAATAAATTCTTATAAAAAGAGTCCATAAAGATACCCTGACAGAATTCACGTATCCTGGAAGGCGGAAGGGTTTTCCACAACTCGTGTGTTGTGGTGAAAAATACCGCCAATTGAAATTGATAAATATTCAGAATAATTCTGAGAATTTTCTAGTCAATTCTTGATATTTAAATGCCAATCTACTTATAGGTCCAACATTTATACTAGAATATTGATAATTAAAATTTTAAAAGGTTATTGAAATATTGACCAAGTTCTCATGATTCAATAAACTAGTTATTAAATCCAACACACACACACACACACACACACACACATATATAAAATAAACCTCTTAAAATTAAAAAATTAATCTAGAAAAATTGTTGGAAATTCAAGAACAATGCCAAGAAGCTTTTAGGTTGTAAAAACAATGGCGAACACCATCACCACTCTGTTGTAGTAAACTCAATCCAGAAGGTTAAGGATGGTAACCACCAACTACAATCACCAGCTATAGTCGACAGTCGTTTTCACACTACCACCAACCATTAGTATTCACACTTGAAATATGATTTTTTCTTACTTTCAATTTGTGTATAAATAGGCAGCTAAGTTTATGCTATTAGGTGTGAGAAATATAAGAGAGAAACACTAGAAAGAAAGAGAGGGTGTGTTTGAGAGCTTTTAGTTATTTGTAAGTTTCTTGTTGTTGAAATAAAACAGTGTGTTTATCCTCTTTGAGTGTTTTAAAGCCACAATCAGTGGTCTCTCCCACCAACAATTGGTATCAGAGCCTTGTTTGTCAAAAACAAAGGAGTTTTTTTGGGATACATCTGAATTTTTGAAGTTATCAAAAACACGTTTTGATCATTCCATAGTGTGGAGTTCATCAATACAAACTCAATGGGTGCAAAAATTAGCCTTATCGGAGTAAGAGGTAGCCCACATGTGCCTCCTGAAAGTCTGGTTTTGTAGCCCACCCGCAATCGACGTGCCTAGAGGAAGAAGACGATTGATCCATATGTGCCATATTCCCATGCCGAGCCGTGCCGTCCAGCCGAAGAATATTCCTAGAATATTTTCGGTTCAGCCCCAGCGAACCGACCGACATCCATAATAGTTTTTTGACCGATTTAGCCCATTTTTGACCCATTATTCAACCAAGTCAAACCAGTTCCCTACTATTTGGACCATTCTGGATTCATCTACAATGTCTATTTTGTAAAATTCAACTCCTATAAGGTGATTTAGTCATTTAAAGAATAAAATGACTACAGAAAATGCACAAACACTATCTCAAAGCTGACCATAGACAATTATGATAATTGATGTATCAGATTGAACGCATTTCTTGGTTCACAAGAGTGTATAAAGATTGTGGAATATGATTATGATGAACCAGAGTTTAAAGAAGTAGAAGATTCTTTACAAGAGCTAGAGAAGCAAATCCTCAAAACTAATAGAAAAAAAGACAACAAAGCAAAAATCATCATCTATCAAGGTCTTGATGAAACCATATTTGAGATAATTGCTTCCGCAGAAACATCAAAAGAAATATGTGAGGCTCTCTAACAAAAATACAAAGGTGCTGACAGAATCAAGAAGATTCGTCTCCAATCTTTACGAGGTGAATTTGAATAATTACAAATGAAGTCCTCAGAATCTATTTCTAATTATCACACAAGAATTATGGTGATAGTTAATCAAATGAAAAGAAATGGAGAAGCCCTCACAGATGCTAGGATTACTGAGAAAATTTTGAGATCCCTAGATCCAAAATTTGATTTTGTTGTTGTCGTTATTGAAGATCCAAAAAAGTGGACAAGTTGACATTGGATGAGCTTATGAGTTCTTTACAAGTTTATGAATAAAAGATTGTGAAAAGAAATGGAGATAAAGTAATTTAGCATGCCTTGCAATCAAAATTGTCCCTTAAAGAAGACATATATGAGCAAGGGGAGACTTTAACAAGTGGATATACCACTCAAGGAAGAGGTCAACAAAGACAAGGAGGATTTCAACAATTTCAAGGAAAAGGATCTTGAAATACAGGATTCAGAGGAAGAGGTGATAGAAACACAATTAGAGGAGGTCGAGGATAACAAACATTTACTACTAGAGGAAGAGGAGGCAGGTACAATAACCGTGACAAGAGGAATATCCAGTGTTATAGTTGTAATCAATCAGGCACTATGACACTGAATGTCGAAAGAAAGCTCCATTAGAGGTATATGAATAAGCCAATTATACAAAGGAGGATGCCACCATAAAAGGATCAGCTGTATTATTTGTCTAACAAGGACTAGACGAGAATCAAAAGAATGTTTGGTATCTAGATTCTAGAGCCAACAATCACATGTGTGGACAACATGATCTATTTGGTGATCTAGATGAGACCATATAAGGATAAATCATTTTTGAAGATACCTCAAAAGTTCCAGTAAAAGGTAAAGGCAACATCCCAATCAGATTGAAGAATGATGATCATAACTACATCGCAGATGTTTACTATATTCTAGCCATAAAGCACAACATGCTTAGTGTAGGTCAACTTTTATAGAAAGGTTATACTCTTTTCATGAAGAATTGTCATCTAACAGTCAAAGACTACAATAAGAGATTAATTGCCTATGTGAAGATGTTCAAGAATATGATGTTTCCTTTAAACATCCAATATTATGCAATAAAGTGTTTGAGTGCCATCACCAACAATAAAGAATGGCTCTAACACCTAAGACTTAGACATATGAATTTTACTAGTCTGAAGATGCTAGCAAGCAAGAAAATGATCAAAGATATGCCCTACATTGATCATCTAGATAAAGTTTATGAGAGTTGTGTCCTCATCAAACATCACAAAACCAGTTTTGCCAAAGAAGTCAACTGGAAAGCAAATAAGCCACCGGAGTTAGTGTATACCGATGTGTGTGGTCCCATAAAGCCATTACCACTGGACATAATAGGTACTTCCTTACTTTCATTGATGAATATAGTAGAAAGACATTGTTTTAATGATTTTAAAGTAATTATTGAGAAGCAAAGTGATTATAACATTAGAACCGTGAGATATGATCAAGGTGGAGAATATACATCAAATAAATTTGAAGCCTTTTGTACACAATAAGGCATCAAACATCAGACAATGTCAGCCTATATACCACAACTAAATGATGTAGCTAAGAGAAAGAATCAAACGATTCTTGAGATGACAAGAAGTCTACTCAAAGTAAAGAAGCTGCCCAAATAATATTGGACTGAAGCTATATCATGTGCAGTGTATCTACTGAATCGATGCCCAACCAGAAGTTTGCAAGCGGTCACTCTAGAAAAAGCATATAAGGGTCACAAATCAAGTGTTACTCATCTTTGAATCTTTGGTTGTGTGGCATATGCAAAGATCCCAGATGCAAGAAGAACCAAACTCGATGATAAAAGCGAAAAATACATCTTTGTCGGATATGATGATAGAAGGATGGGATACAAGAGGTATAATCCCATCACAAAGAAGGTACTTATGAGTAGAGATGTTATTTTTGAAGAAGATAAAACTTGGTAATGGAATGATGATCTAGACGCAGTTAAATGCATAGTTTTGAAACCCATCTTGACCCAGGACCCGGCCGACCCGGGGTTGGAACTGGCCCGGGTTGAAGAAAAAATAGGGGAAGAAAAAACCCGGTGTGACCCGGTTGACCTAGCAAGACTCGGTTGCAACCCGTTAATTTTTTTTTTTACTAAAACAACGTTGTTTTGATTTAAAAAAAGAATTGATCCAGTTAAAACCCGAAACCAGGGCCTTGGACCGAGTTGGGTCTGAAAACTATGGTTAAATGGATGAGCACTGATCTAATCCTTGAAGACAAAGTGGAAGTACCAACATTACTTGCAAAAGGTCCAATGTTACCAGTAGATGAGCCATAAAGTCCGGTACATAGATTCCTTGTATTCAACAGGAGAAACACATCAACACTAGGATCATCATCAACATCACCATTAGCATCCTCATCAGAAGAACCAAGAAGGATAAGAAATTTAGAAGAGTTGTGCGATGCCACTTAACTCATGGAAGATACAACTTTATTTTTTTTCTCTGTAGATAGTGACCCACTTAACTTTAATGAAGCTATCACAAAAAAAAAAGGATAGAAGCAATGAATAAAGAAATACATGTCATTGAGAAAAATGATACCTAAAAGCTAACTGATCTACCAGAAAGCAAGTACACAATTGGTGTCAAATATGTCTATAAGATGAAGAAGAATACAAAAGGTGAAGTACAAAGATACAAAGCAAGATTAGTGATAAAAGGCTACAAATAGAGAGAAGGCATTGACTATAGAGAAGTATTTGCTCTTGTAGCCCGGCTAGAGACAATCAAACTAATGATCTCACTAGCTGCACATCATAGATGGAATATTTGTCAACTCGATGTGAAGTCAGCATTTCTGAATGGCTTTTTAGAAGAAAAGATTTATGTTGAACAACCACTTGGATACATTGAAGCTGAAAATGAAGGCAAAGTATACAAGTTGAAGAAAGCCCTCTACGGTTTGAAGCAAATTCTATGTGCTTTGAATACCAGAATTGATAGGTATTTTTAAGAAAATAGATTTGAAAAATATTCATATGAACACACAATGTATGTGAAGAAAGAAACTGATGGAAGCACATTATTTGCATGCCTATATGTTGATGACTTGATATTCACTGACAATAATCCCATCATGTTTGAAGACTTCAAGAAAAGCATGGTACAGGAGTTTGAGATGACATAAATTGTTCAAATGACATATTTTCTTGGTTTAGAAATGACACAGAAAGAAGAAAGGATTTTTATATCCCAAAGCAGTTACGTCAAAGATATTCTTGAAAAGTTCAAGATGGAAAGCTGCAATCCGGTATCAACTCCAGTTGAGAATGAAGTTGAATTGAGGAAGAGTAAAGTAGAAAGTGTTGATCCAACCTACTTTAAAAGCTTAGTAGGAAGCTTGAGGTACTTGATATGTACTAGATAGGATATACTCAAGTAAAAACTTCAATCTTGTTGGCTACTCAGATAGTGATTGAGGTAGAGACCTAGATGAAAGGAAAAGCATAACAAGATTTATCTTTTTCATGGGAGATACTTCTTTCACATGGTCATCCAAGAAATCGATAGTAATATTATGAAGCTGTGAAGCTGAGTATGTTGCTGCCAACTCAGCTATATGCCATTTAATATGGTTAAGGAATATGCTGAAGCATTTGGGATTTTCTTAAAAAAATCCTATAAAGATTTATGTTGATAATCGATCGGCAATTGAATTAGCAAAGAACCTAGTGTATCATGAAAGAAGTAAACACATCGATACATGTCATCACTTTATCCGAGAGCATGTGAAGAACAAATAAGTTAAATTGATATCTTGCAAAATAAATGATCCAGTTGCAGATATCTTTTCAAAGCCATTGAAGGTAGAAACATTTATCAAATTAAAGTTCATGCTTGGCATGACATCTCTCGATTGAGTTTAAAAGGGAAATTTATTGTAGCAAACTCAATCCAGAAGGTTAAGGATGACAACCACCAACTGTGGTCAAGGATAATAGGCAGAGATTTTCTCATTTTCTTCCTCAGTGAGTGTCACTGTTACTAGAAAAAAAAAGAAATTTCAACAAACAAAACAATTTTATTTCTTCTTCTTCCCTATAGATCTGCTTCTCCACTTCAGATTTTGACTGCTCGTTGGTGTTAAGGTGTTGATCTGATTCAGTCTTGAAGAGAAACGGGGGTTATTAGGGTTGCTTGGCTATCAATTGGAAGAGCTTGTGGTGCGTCACAATGGCTGTCAGTGATAAGGGTTGTCAGTTTTAAGTGAGATGGAGGAGAGGTTGAGAGGCGTTGTCGTTCCTTTCTATAATTGACTAGGAGTAAAAGATGATGGTCTGTTGGTGTTGATTCTCTGCCACCTTAGAGAAGGAAATATGAGGATCACAGGTTGAAGTTGGTGAGGCTTTTGGCAGAAGGGATAAAGGTTGATTAGTGGTTGGTTAAGAGTTGGGGGATGTTTTGTATTGTGTGGTTTTTCATGCTCTAACTAATTCCCTCTCCCTCTAGTGTGTTTAATAGGAGAAAACAAGTTTGTTATTTTTAATGGTGTGATGGCAAAAGTTGATGATAAGTAATCTAAAAACAATTTGGTCCCCAACTTTTTTTTTCACATTTGTTCCATTTGTAAATTTTGATTGTTTTTGAAAAGAGCAATATCAATGTTGACTTAAAAAAACACGTTTATAACTGAATGTGTAGAAATAGATGCTGAAAGTAATGTAAATACATCAAGAATGTATTTTTTAGGTTTTTTTTTATAATCTTCTTTTTATTGTTTTTAGTTTTTTTTGAATTTTTTTCCAAAATAGGATCAAAATTGAGTAGCAATTACACTATGGATAAAACCTTACTCTTCAGTTACATGAATGGGGGACAAATTGAGAATTTGATGATAGTTGGGAGAGAGATAAAAAGAATTATTAGTCTAATTGTAACAAATTTCGAATAACTTAGCCTCAATTTTATAGGAAAACTAACCTAGCAGCTGCCTGAAAACCGACCGAGATCATAAAGCACCAACCATTTATTGTCATGCTGCATTCAATTTAGTGTCAAGATTAGACAGAGTAAGTTATCCAAGAAAATAAGAAATTAATTTGATATCGATCCCTATTTTTGACATTGTATTATAATTATAATCACTACATACATTATAATAATAAAAATTAACTATTTTTAGATAGATTATCTTTTATTAAAAATAGCTTTTAGCAACTAATGAAAGGTTATTTGGGGTTGCCTTTTTAAAATATATTTGGTATAAGAAACAGTAAATTGATATTTTTTTAATATTTTTTGATAATTTTAATATGTTGTAATTGTTAAAAATAAAAAAATATTCTAATATAATTTTAAGTGGAAAATATTTTTTAAAAGTATCCGCGTCCTTTATCAGAATACCAAACGCAAACGCACGACGCAATGCATGTAATTATAAATTTTTTTAAATCATTTCAAGCATTTTGCTATCTTATTCGGAGACCAGAATTTTAAGGCCAATTCCACCAAATGGTATAACAAAAAATCACAAAGCATGTTCCTTCCGAGATTGACTCAATCTGAACCACAAACAGATCACAAGTGGCTCGTTAGATATAAGCAACTAGTAGCAGATCCTTTGCTTACCAGATGGACAGAGCATCCAAGGAAATTTCAGCATTTTTTAGCAACCCTGCAATCAATGTTAGTATCTGATAGTACCAACATTCAAGGAATATCATAACACCTGATGCAAGGGACAACTTGAAGAAATCCCATAACCCAGAGAAGGCCTGGATACTAAAACCCCTCCAGGTGTGCTTGAACTTCTTGCTTGCTAGAATGTACACAAACTGGGCCACCACTATAATCCACCATGAAAGACTCGTAACCAATGCTGCACCCAACAACCCTCCTCCAAGCTTGAAAATTACAACCCAACTTAGTAGTAGATGCAGCACAAGAGTACCAGCTGCTATGCATGCACTAGGGAAAATTACACTTTGAGCTTGTAAGAACTTCTGTATGGGAAAATTGCAGGCGTAAGCAAAGATTTGTGGAATTAAACCATAGACAAAAATTGCAGCTGCAGATGCAATGGAAGGAGATTCGTGTAGTCCCAGTAAGATAGGCTTGCAGAAGATGTAGATAAACATAAGCACAAGCCCAGATAAAGTGAGAAGAATTGTGGATCTTTGCATATATATGCCTAGCATTTCATATTTGTGTGCTCCATAGGCTTGTCCACATAGTGTCTCCACTGCACTTCCCATTCCAAACTGCACATGAAAATTTCTTTCGTCAAATACATACACATATATGGCGTTTATTCTGAGCATGTAATCCACGGACGGTCAAATTATTGAGACCATACCACAATGCCATAGACAAAGCCTTGGACACCAGTATTGCCAAGAGAGGCAGCAGCAAGTTGAAGATTGCCAAGATGACCACAAAAAACATGTGTGGATATAGAAATTAAAAAATTGAGCAAGTAAACCACAATTGCTGGTGCTGCTAGACGAGACAGGATTTTCAGTTCAAGCCTAGTGGCTCTTAGGATTCGTTGAGAGCGGGGAAATTCCATGACAGATAGTATTTCTTCAAGTTCAGAACTCACTGGCTCCCCGGAGAATGATCTTTTGTCATGCAATATAGGCTCGTAAGACTCATCTTCAGCATACTCTATTCTGCTGTCTTCACTGGAGGTGGCCATGATCTTCGATCTTTTCTTTCTACATGAGCTAAACAAAGCAGATATGAAAGGCCAAAGATTGGTCTTATAAAGGGATATTGCTCATACGCGGAAGCACAAAGATAAGCTAATTTCCTAAGAGTGTGAAAGTGTTGAGGGAAAAGGATGGAAATAAAAGCAAATGAAGGCAAACATGCCATGGTTTTTCGGGTAGTTGAGATAGAGACAGTGTGCGAATCAACAAGCAAACATGCCATGGTTTTTCTGGGTAGATGGGAGAGAGACAACGTGCGAATCAACTAACTTTCCTTATTTTAATTTCTTTGGTTGTTGTACGGAGGCCCTTTGTCGAGGGAATTTATTCATCCAAATATTGAAGAATATATTAAGATAAACAAGTAATCGGAGGTTTGTTATGGGATGTTTTTGAAAAATGTTTTTTATTTAAAATAATTTTAAATTGATATTTTTTTATTTTTATTTATATGCTGATAATATCAAAAATAAAAATAAAACTTAAAAAAATTAATTTAATATATTTTTAAATGATAAAGCTATTTTAAAAATTACCTAACATTACAGTCTTAAACATCTTAGTGTCATAATTTATTGATATTATGAAATATACTATTGCTTTGTTAGCTTACGATTATACTCTTGTATTAATAAAAAAGATTAAGAGTTATTTTCTTTTGTTCATCAAGCTTTTTATTTTAAAAATTTTAATCTTTTTTTGGGTTTTCTAATTTTTAAAATATTGTATGTTTTTATTTGTTTTCACTAGAAAGATAAATTCTTATTTTGTATCTTATATTTTTAAATATAAATGATGTACATGATATCATTTATATTTTTTTTAATAAGAGTAGAAGATTTGATCTTATTAAATTATTTTTCAATGGTTCTATTTTATCAAGGTTTAAAAGCTTAGAAACTGGAAAAAAAAAAAAACAATTTTGTTAGCATAGATAACCTAAAGAAGAACATTGATACGTGATTGAAATTTTAGAAGACAAATTAATATAATCGAAGCTTTAAGGAGGAAAACTGAATATGTCCCAATTCCGAGGGGATAAATTAATTTATAACAAAAATTAAAGAAAAATCATTGTAGATCAAGAGATATTTTACTGTGAATTATAATAGTAGTTTTATTTTTAATTTCTTATCTTTTTGCGAGATATTTATTTGCCATGTTCTTTGTTCCCCAGTGAATGAGTAGCACCGTGCTACTAAGGAGGCATGTATGACGCTTCAAAATGGTCAAATTTGGTTATTCACCATCTCACTGGATGCCCAATCGTGTCCTCTTCAACATGATTTGGCACGTATAGACAAATAATGATTGAATTGCCGCCGGTGATCGATTGTTTGTGTTTTTTCTTTCTTGTCTCTCTTGTAACAATTAAAGTGTACAATTATCTTTTTTATTTGTTGTTTTTCAAATCATGCATGGTTGTCAAACTCAAGCACCTTGGGTTTGACATGATTGCTAGACCCAGGTCGCTTGGGTTGAGACCCACGCGCATGGACTTGACAACCATGTCAGACCCATGTCTAAGTGTGACATCCATTCTAAATCCAAGCGCCTGGGTCAAGAAAAATTAAAAGCATGATTGGGCTGCAAAAACAAAAACTACCTCATTCAAGTAGGATTTTTGATTCATATGCAGCAGAACTTAACTGCAAACTCTTTTTTATTTGTCCAACTTATTGTATAAATTTATTATATTTTAAGAGGATAGATTAAAAAAAATATTGAGATCTAAGTGATTTATTTTAAGTTTTCAAAAATAAACTTCAGCACAAGCCCGGATAAAGTGAGAAGAATATTTTTCTTTATAAAATAATCATCTTTCATTATTAACAAATAAATATGTTTTTCAATATTTTGTTAAAAAACTGGAAAAAATGAAAACTAAAAATTAAAAAAAAATATTTTTCTTTTAATAAACATACCCTAAAAACTTTTATTAATAACACAGCACAATAGCTTTTTTTTTTGTGTAACATGGTTTCATTTGGCTTTTATTTATCAACTAGGCATAGGCTCGCACTACACGCGGGTTTGTATTTTTCTTCTAGAAAAACTTATATTTAGATACCATAAACATATTTAGAGAAATAAAAGAAATGAAGTTTAATAAGTTTGTTTACTTTTTAATTAGATGATAAAAGAATAGGCAACAATAGAAAAAATATTTTTTTAAAAAAAACAAACCAATGAAAAAATTCAGGATAAGATAAAAAATAATTTGAGTCAATATAAGGTAGTGTGATAGACATGTAATATATGAAATAAAGGACACTAGCCCAAGCTAACTCGCAAAACTTATTGTCTAAATCATGAAATCGAGATAATTTATTAATAGAAAAAAATCAAAGAAAACCACAGAATTATTAAAAAAAATTATGTTGAATGATGAAATAAAAAAAGTAAATAAATAAATAAATAAAATGTCTATCCGCACTAACTTTTTAAACATGTGACCTGGTCATTAAATCAAAACCATCATATATGAAAAAATGATGAAGCATAATCCCTATTAAATTAAACGACTGAAGAATGAAATGAGGAAAACAAATTTAACAACACAAGGATCTAAAATAAAAAAGTGATAATTAAAATAATAAAGGTAAAAATAAAAAAAAAACAAACTATAGGGCAATTAAAAAATTTTGTTTGCAGGTTTAAATTTAAAAGAAAAATAACTCTAATAAAAAAATAAAATAATCAGAACAAAATTAGAAAAAAATAACATACTATAAACTTCGATTGAATGATGAAATAAAAAAATAATAAAAGTTTAATAAAAAAACTAAGAAAAAAATAAAAAATAAAAAAATAAAAATCAAATTGAAACAAATACATGATAAATTGTGATCAAATGATTAAATTGAAAAGATATTAAACTTTAACAAAAAGATCAAGAACAAAAAAAATGAGAAATAAAAAGAATAATAGTCAAATTTAATATATATAACAATGAAATGCGTAGGCTAGGCTAAACATTGTGGAACTGTGCACATAGACACCAAAAACTATTCATTGCGACGATTAAAATATAATTTTGTCCTTTGAAGAAAATTTAGGGTATCTTAATTTCAAGGGTGGTTTGTTCTTTTCAAATAGTCAATAGTCAATTGTTTATTAAATGATTGTTAAAAGTTGGTCTTATTCTCATTGTTAACCTGCTCAAAGTGATTTCATTCTCATTGGTGAGGTGTCCAAGATGGTCTTATTCTCATAGGTGACATTTCCAAGTTAGTATCATTTTTATTGGTGACCCAAGTTGGTTTTATTCTTGTGGATCATCTATTCAAATCTATCTAAAATGGTTTCATTCTCATGGATGATCTACCAAAAAATATTTTAAAAAATATAAAAATAATTTCATTATAATGGATGACTTACTGAAGTTGTGAAAAAAAAAAGAAAATAATCTCATTATAATGGATGATTTATCCAAGTTGTGGAAAAAAAAAAGTGAAAATAGTCTCATTATAATATGAGGCACCCATTCCTTTTAGGAGGCGTATGCAGCGCCTCCTGGTAGCCAAAATAGTTGTTCCACCGTGTTTTTAGAAGCGCCACCCCACCCTCTTCTTTCTAGTATGGCGTGAGATGGCAAATGATAAGCGGTTTGTCGCTAATATTTTTTTTTCTTCCTTTTTTTTCTCTCTCTTCTAGAGAAAGTGTTTGTTTGTCCCTCTCTCTCTCTCTCTCTCTCTCTCTCCCTCCCTCCCAATTTTAGTCCTTATATTTTTATTGTTTATTTTCATCATTGACCCTTTAAGAAAAGTTTTTTTTTTGTATTCAACTTAGCCCTTAAATTACAATTTGTTATATATTATTTTTTCAATTCGCTCCTTATTCTTTTTATTTCTGATTTTTATTTTGGTTTTTTTGTTAAAGTTTTATTAGTTTTCAATTTCATCCTTTAGTCAAAGTATATGTTGTTTTATTTTTTTTCAATTTAGCCCTCATTCTTTTGATTTTTTCCCCTTTTGTTAAAGTTTTTTTTCTTTTCAATTTAACCCTCCAATTTAAATTTTTTTATGCCATCTAATTTATTTTTATTTCAATTTTCACCCTAATTCTTTTAATTATAATTTGTTGGATGATTGATTTTTCTCTGATTTCTTCATTTGGCATCTAATTTGTTCTGGATTGAGCTTCAAGGCTTTTCATTTGTCATGCTTCCAATCTAATAACACGAGTCAAAAGTTTTAAGAGTTAATATGGTTATGGATTTTTTTTCTCATTTTTTTTAATGATTTTATGATTATATTTTTTTTAATAAGAAAAATGGTTTTGAGGTTATCTTCATTATTTTTATTGGTTTATCCTAATTTCATGAGCTAGACCACGGTTTTACAGGCCTTTTTTGGATAAAGTTTTTGTTTTAAATTTTTTTGTTTTGTATTTAATTTTTGAAGATTATTTCTTATTTTATACATATAAGCTTTATTTTATAAAAAAGATAGTTATTTTGAAATAATAATTCTAATGTGTTTATCCTTGTGTAATGTTCTTTTTCTTTTATTTTATTCACTGAGTTTCACAGGTGTTTCTATTTCTATTATATTTTATTAATTTTAATAAGCAAATTCAGTAAACACAAACGGATAAATATTTTATTTTACGATATTAAATATCTTGATTTAGAATTTTTTTTTTAATTTTTCCAGTTTTATTTTTAGTTATTGTTAATAAAATTTCTATTTAATTATATAAATAATTATAAATTTATGTAATTAGATACCTAGATTAAGAAACATATCAAAATAGTTTATATACTTAATTTTTTTTTAAAAAAATCTACGACCCGCGCAGAGTGCGGGTTATATATATATATTGCCAAAGAGTATTTTACGACAATAATATATAGAATCTCAAAATTATACAGGGGGCAGCTACTAATAACAATGCCAGTGATTTGACCAATGGATCTGCCATGGCCATCAACGTTGTCCTAACACAAGTAGGAGGTAGGTATATGTTTATAGACTCCGTCCCCCAGTCTTTGAGGAATGGTTGCTTGACAGGTGTACACCAACCGATAAGTGTCTTTCGCGGTGTCAATCTTACGGCATTTCACATGCCCACCAGACCTCGCATCATTTTGGGGCCCTATCTCTTTGAAGGGTAATAAGTCTCCTCCGACTCAAATCATTCAGTTAATACATGTTTTTATTTTTATTAATTTTAATAAATAAATTTATTAGATATAAATAAGTAAGTATATTATTTTGCGAGATCAAATCATTTCTCAATTTTTCCACCTTTTTTTAGTTATTTTTAATGAATTGTTTTATTTATTTACATAGATGATTATTAATTTATTTGATTAGATGCCTATATAAGTTTTCAATTTACTCTTTGAATTTTTTTATGTAAAGAAACATGTTGTAACCTAATTGTTAACCCCCATATTTGTATATATTTTTGAAAAAAATTTAGAAAAATCCAAAAAAATATGTCTTGTCAATAATTTTAGCTATTTTAATCACTTTGTTATTTTTTTAATTTCTATTTAATTCTTGTGTGTCAAAACATCTTGAAAATTATAAAAATATAAATATAAAAAATAGCTAGAGTTTGAAATTGGACCGATAATCGAGCATTATAGAAAAAATTGAGTTTGAAAATTTTTGGGTTATAATCGAAGTTTCAATTGAAGAGGAATTTTAGGAAAAAGATTATTTTGATTTGGCTAAGAGTGAAAGAAATTTGAAGTTTAAGGATGATTTAGAAACAAATAGCCAAATTAGAAATCAATAAAGGGTTTAATTGAAGAAAAAAAATAATTGATAGTTAGATTGATCAAAATTGCATAATTTTGGGTAAAGATAGATTTGAAACATGTTCTTAAATCTGAAGGTTGAAATTGATTCATATAGGAATACAATTAAAAAGGAAAGGTGATTTAAGACAAATTAAATGAAATTGGAAAAGATTTAAAATCTAAGGATAGTAATGAGAATAAGGAATGTTTGTTTGAATTTTTATTTCAGTCCATTTCAATTCATTTAATTCAATTTAGTCAAATAAATTTTATTTCAATTCAATTAAGTTCAATTGAACTAATTTAATTTAATTTAATTTAGTCCCCAATTAATTCCAAGCATTTAAATCAGATATTGCAATCTCCTATTTATAGCTAGATTCTTAAGTCATTAAACCAAAAATCTCATCATTAAGTCCATATTCTAATCTCCCAAATTCAGCAATCAACAAAGTTTAAGGACTTTATAAAATATTTGCTATTAACACAAATGTTTATATATATATATATATATATATATATATATATATATATATATATATATATAGGTGTCAAGCATCTCATTAAGACTAAGAATCTGACATAGTAACAGTTGGCCTTAGGATTAAAAAAAATACAAATCAAGCCTTTAACAAGCCATGAATGAAAAAATAAAGTTAGGATGGTCAAGTATTGCAAGAAACCAAGTCAGAAACAGAGTCTAAGTTGCAGCACAGTTTGAATGACAACAACATAGTTCATTTTCAACATAAATTTTAAGGACTTTAACCACCCTTAATAACTTGATAAGGATAAAGGAATTTAGTAACATTAAGGACTCATAATCAGCAGAAGAGTACTCCGAACAAAAGATAACAGCTAATGGAGAGAATAAAGGAAGCAAATCACGACAAAAACCAAAGGGGTCAAAGAGCATTCTTTTCTTCTCTATTTTTTAATTTTCAAATAGCTATGAGCTAAATTTTGACTTTTGATTCAGAAGAGTTTTGTTCCATTATTGTTTTAGATTGTGAGAAGAGATATTTCCAACTTTATTTCTGGACATTCAAGTACTTGTTTTACCTGAATTTGGTAGGTGATCTATTGTTTTCATTCAAGCTTTTTGAATGGTTTTTACGATAAACACGCTTTGTTTTGTGAATTTTTCAATCGGTAATTGTTGATTTGGATCAAGAAGAAAGCAAAATAAATGAATTTGGTTTATTTAACTTTCAAGTTAAAAAAATAAAAGTAAAAATCATTAAGTTTTTTAATGATAGCATAGAATGCTCGATCCTTTTTCACTCTTAAAGCTTTCATCACCAAATATAAAAAATGCTTTTCAATTTTGAATTTGATTGATATTAAGGAATTAATTAGGGCCTTTTTCTAATTAATTTAATATTTTTCAATCTTTCTTACTTAAAGGAATATAAGTATTTCCTTGAATTAAAGAATACTTATTTTACTTTAATAGTCAATATAATTTGTTGAATGAACAATCTCTTTGAACCGAACATATAAACACTGAATTATCTTTCACGTTTTGTTTTCAGAATTTTATTTTTCTTTAGTTTTCTTATTAATCCTCAACACTTATTATATTTTCTTGTAAGAAGAATTAGAATAATTTTCCTTGAGTTTGACCTGGCTTTCACTATCGTGCTCTAAAAATCATTTCCTTAAAAAGAAAGAAAAGTTAGAATTAATTTTGGTGGTTTTGACAGCGACCATCTTTTTGCACCTTAGTCTTTTTAATTTTGTATATTAGTCTTATGATTTCTTACACTTGATAAACTTTGGTAGAGGTGACAAAAGTATATTGGAAAAGGATTTATGGAAAACCAATGATTATGTTGCTTTCATTATTAAATGGAAGTCAATATTTGTTGTTTCCGTTATTTAAGGGAAGCCAATGATTATGTTGCTTTCTTATTGAATGAAGCCAATGCGTGTTGTTTTCTTGGAAAAAAGAAGTTATTGTTATGTTGCTTTTATCGTTGGATAGAAGCCAATGTTTGTAGCTTCCATTATTGAATGGAAACTAATGATATGTTGCTTTCATTGTTGGATGGAAGCCAATGTTTGTAACTTTTATTATTGAATGGAAGCCAATGATATGTCGTTTGCTTCTATTAATAAATGAGAGTCATTGTTATATTGCTTTCAAAACCGGATAAAAGCCAATGTTTGTAGTTTTCATCGTTGAGTGGAAGTTACTATTTGTTGCTTTCATGGTTAAATGAAAGTCAATAATATATCGTTTGCATTGTTAAAATAAAACAAATAAGAATATTGAATATGACTTTTGGGGGTGAGAACGAGGTTATGATTGTAAAGCAACTAAAATTTTGGATTGGATGGGAAAATGTATTATATTCAGGAAAATGATAATTAATGTGTTGAGAATTATCAAAATCTATTTAAATAATAGTGAGCACTTGTGAATTTTTTTATTAAATTGTTTATTATTTTATTGTTGTTATTTATAGAATCATCACACACTGTAAGATGGAGTTGATATACTAGGGTTAGATTTTACTGTATTAAGTATATTTTGTATGTACACACTTCTTATGTATGATTAATATAATCCTTGTTGCTACTCAATTTTTGACCCCACGTTTTGATAAATTTTTCAAAAAAAAATAAAAAAAATAATAATAAGGGTTTACGTGTGGCGATAACATAAAGCATCAGGGCTAATATTAAGAAAGCAATGTGTCAATGAGATAATTATTGAATCATATATAATTACTGCAATATAAGATACCATAGATATATGATTTGATTCATGTTGGTTATGGAAAAATAATCACTGCAATATAAAATACCATATATATAGGACTTGTTGGTCCTGGTTATAGAAAATAATCTCTGTAATAATTATTGTAATATTTTCTTAAATAGCATGTGTAAAGATTTTCTATATAAGTGAACCTTCAATCATATGCACAATGAGGAGAAAAATTTACAGGAAGAGCATAAAACAATTTAAAGACAAAAAAAAAAATAATAAGAGCAACAACAAAAACCCCAAACCTAATTTTTTTTCCAGGCCAAAACCAAGCCACCACTCCCATCTCCATCTTCCCTGCAGAACTAAGAACCCCACCTTGCCTTTGCTAAACAAACCAAAAAATCATCTCTCACTCTAACACCACCTTGCCGTCTCTTCCTTATCTCTCGCCAAAACCAGTATACCCTGACCGACCTCCACTGTTCCCCCCCATTCCCCCCTGTTACATAGCCTCCTATCCTTCCTCCTTTGCTGCTGCTTTCCCTAGCAAACCTTGAGACCCAGCACTCTCCCTCTCACAGTCGTCACTGTCCCTTTCCCTTTTCTTAGCCAAAACTTTCCCTCTGCACACAAGCTCCCCTTCTCCCTTCAGCCGCACACTCTCCCCTCCTTTTCTCTACATAGAAGTCACCTCTCATTTCCCTTGCCAGCCGGTCATTTCAGCTCCTTTCTTCTCCCTTTCCCCGTTGGTCCCCATTCCATCTCTCGGCCAGCCCTTCTTTCTCTGCCAAGGACAAACCAGACTTACCCCTTTCCTTAGCGAAACATAGACTAGTAGCCATCGCTCCCTGCCCATGTTTATGTTTCTCTCCAGGAACTAACCGCCTAAACCAGCCACACCGTCATCTTCCATTTGTTCTCGATTTTAGAAACAGAGAAGGTACACCCCCTGGGCTGTTGAATCTCTTTCTGAGAGTCGCCGCCCTTTACCGTGACAGCCCTGCACCTTGCCAGTTTGTCCTCATCAGCACCGTGTCTGCAACACGTCCAGCACTGCGGCAAACCTGGCTCCACCGTGAACAGCGAGCAGGGACGTCTTTCGTGAGCAGCAACCAGTCGTCTCCCTCCGCTTCGCCTCCAGCCGCTGCCTGACCAAGTAAGCCGTTTCTCTCCTTTCTTAATTCCATTTGCATTTAAAAGAGTTGGCACTGTGCGAAGGTAAATTAATTACCTTCGCACTGTGCAGTGCATGCATGAGTAATTCAAGCATGCACTGCACAGTGCCCAACCGGGTCACTAGTTTGAACTAGTGACCCGACTAGGCCGGCTGGGTTCAGCCAAACCACATGGGCCGAGCTGGATCCAGTCTAAAAAAACAAGTAATATCGTTGGTTTTTTCGTGTGTTTAGTTTATGGTTTGTTATTTTTTTTATATTGTGGAAATAGAAATCTGGTATTAAAATACCTGGTTTTTCCTACGAGATGTTGCAAATATATATATATATATATATTTGCAACATCTCGTAGGAAAAACCAGGTATTTTAATACCAGATTTCTATTTCCACAATATAAAAAAAATAAATATATATATGTTTGAAAAAAAATATTTTCTTGTGTGTTGCATACGGCCAATACCTTCACATTTTTTTTTGAAATTCCTCTTTAAAAAAAACAAATATTTGAAGTTTTGAAAATGTGTTTTTGCATGGATTTCTTAAAGACGACAAAAAATTATTTTCTTGTATTTCTGGATTTTACAACATGTTTGTAAAACTCCAAAGGGTATTGGTCAATATTCCAAAAAATACAAAATCTTATTTTTTTTTTGGAAGTCATCTATTATTCACTATTAATGTTTGGATAAAGAAATCTCAAATGGATGAATATCCAAAATATTATTGGAAATAACTTGTTATTATTCACTGTTAATGTTTGGATCAAGAAATCCCAAAGGGATGAATATCCAAAATATTATTGGGAATAACTTGTTAGTATTCGCTGTTAATGTTTGGATAAAGAAACCTCAAGTGGTTAATATCCAAAATATTTTTCTAGGAATAATAAGTCACTATACATCCTTGAAAGAAGCCTTGATTATAATTGAGGACATTTTAATTTTTGACTCAACGGTTTATGAGCCGTTGAAGTATGAAACACTAAGGCAAAAGAAGGCTTTTAAAGCGCTCTGAATTTCCTTAGATTTTTAAATTTTTGTCCCTCGTCCTTGTGATTTATGAGTCACAAAAACTCTTGAAATACTAAGGGAAAATGAGCTTTTAAAGCACATGGAATCTCCTTGGATTTCTATCTTACTAAATTTAGTCTGAATCAAACACAGATTTCAAGAGATCTGCATTGTTTCTTCTTTGTACTTTGTACTTTGTAGACATATCTAAGAGTGTGATCCATATTGATCAATGGTTCTTTCTTTTTAAACTTTCAGTCCAAGTTTGTTTATCATAGCAAAACGTATCCTAGAAAAACACCAACACTATAGCAATAATAAGGAAAAACAAACACCAAGCAGCTTATCTTAGGTAGGGCGTATTAAGGGTGCTAATACCTTCCCTTTACGCAACTAGTCCTTTGCCTTAGAATCTCTGAAAGACCAGTTAGGTTTCCTAGTGACCATAATACTAGGTGGCAACTCCCTTTTACACAATCAAAACAAAAGAACCCGAAATTAATCGAGGATCGCCGCGCTACGCCGTAAGGGTGTGACAATCCTTAACTTTATTCTGTAAATTAATCATTTTGTAAACTCTTTAGATGTAGTACCATACAATATTTACTTTTCTTGTTACATATTTTATATGCTTGTCATTTAATTTTTAAGCTTTATTATTCATATTTTATGAAAGAAAATTTATTGTATGTCAATCTTGAGTTGTGTTGATATGGGGTAAGATCCAAAATGGTTGGACTATGATTGTGGTGTTGTTTGGGTTGTGACTGTAGATGTCGATAATTTGATACCCTCCAAGTATAAAGAAAATTCTACTGAAATTTTGATAGGATTTTTAATACCATAAGATTTTGTTTAATCAAGTATATAGATAAATTATAAATAAAAAAGATTGACCCTAATGTTTCATATAAGCATATTATTTGGACAGAACATGTGTTAAAAATTAGGATGTTACATATGTATTAATGTTGATGATGGATATCCTTGACATATGTATTAATAAGATAAAATATTATCAACATATGTATTAATGAAAGAAAATATTCCTGACATATATGTGTTTGTGTGTGTGAGGGGGGAGGATGAAAATATGGCGGGCTCTTAAAGAACTTTTACATATTATTTTTTACATAACATTAATATAAATAAAAATATAGTAAATTTTTAGAAGATCGTTATACATATAATGAATGTAAATAAAGTAAACTCTAAAATATAGATTGACATACAATAAATTGTAGATTGGGTTTATCAGTTCCTTGTTTGATACTAAAAAAATGAATCATTTCTTTAGTTGAGAATGAATCATTTCTTTAGTCGAGCTCAATGTAGATTGTAGATTGGGTTTTATAGGAGGTTTTCTGATCCTATAAATTTTGCTTTATCATTAACCATTTTTTTTAATCATGACGAGCTGAAGTTAAATATTTTATTCAATAAATATAATTACCTAAAAAGCTAAAAGTATATTACAATAACGTACGTAGTCGCCTTCCACTAATTAAAGTAGCTAGCACTGTTAACTTGTCATCATTAGTTGTTTCATCTCATCTTTCAATCCCAAAGATTTGATACAGAGGGCAGATCCTTATTTTCTGATTCCAAACATTCCAGCCAAACACTTTACTCCTGCAGAGGTGGCTGCCTTTTGTCATTCCATGTATTCAACCGGTTCTTGGCACTCTCCACCTGAAAATTTTGACACTAGTAATTTTTGCTTTATCTGCTATTTTATTTCTTTTTCTAAAAAAAAAATAAGGATGATATGAAAAGATTATGATAAAAATATAATTAATTGCATCATGTGAGTGCATTAAATCTGATTTAAAATCGATCGAGAGTAAGTTCTGGGTAAATCTAATTTTTTTATTATTTAAAAAATAAAAATAATGATATTTTAATCAAGTTTTAACTAGGTTTTTTTGGATACTTCGCTTTGTGGGATTAATTTTATAATTAATGTTTTTTTTATAATAAATATATTATAGGATTAGATTAGATTTCAATCAATACCAAGTTTTTGATCGACTTTGACAACTCTGAAGATTAAAAAAAAAAATTAACGAGTCAATCTAATGAATCCCAACATGTCTTATTAGAATCCTAAATAAATAAAAGCATAAAGTTCAACAGTTCCAGCTATAAAAATCATTCAGACGAGCCTATCACTATGCTATATATGATGTTTCCCATTCGGCACCTCAAAATTTTAAGAAAATCACTATAGTCCCTACAGTTTAGTATATGTTTCAAATTGGCCTACATAATTTAATTTCTAATTTGGCCCCTTCACAATATATAGTTTTTTCTATTTTCTTTTAAGTCCTATTGTTCCTAACTTGCCTCCAATAATTTTAGTTACCCTCCGCTACTGCTAAGAGAAAGTGGAGATGAATGGCCAAATCCTTTGAAAGGGAACTAACTAGCTTAAAATACTAAATAAATAAAATTATAGGGTATTTGGAAGATTAAAATATATAAAATCATAACAAAATATTAAAATTTTTACCTCTTTATTCCAATCTGTTCTCAAAGTAACCCATAACAAAATCATAGTTTGCAAAATTGTGCCTCCCAGCATGCCTGACCATATTCCCTGCAGAAAATACAGTAAATAGTAGTTATATATTAATTATAGATACCTTTAAATTGACAAATATAACTCCACCACTTCAGTTTCAGACATCTTGTTCTCAAAATTCTGCAATTCAGGATTTGAAGGACGCATATGGTTTGTAAGCAAACCTTTTTATCAATAATACATCAATAAAAAGAAAATGATTTATATAAAAAAGGGACGGGCATTAAATATTAATATATAAAAAATTTATTTAAAACTACTTGGAGAGTAACTAAATCTCAATTGACAAGCAAGCTAATTGGACAATGCTTTTATTATCATAAAATAAAATAAAGGTAATTAAAAGTAAGTAAGGCAATAATATTACCTTGGCACCAAGGTCAAATTTAAAACCAAGAAGCACCCCTAGTGGAATACCAAGAAGGTAGTAGCACCCTACGTTCACATAGGCAACAAATGCTTGCCATCCACATCCAACAGCCACCCCTTCAACACAAACAAATTTATCTACAGTTATGGCAACCATTACAGTGCACAGGATAAGGAGTGATCAGCACTGTATTAATAATGCAGATGATATGAAGTTCTATAAATCTCTGAACAGAAGAGCATTTTTCTATTGAGTTGTGAGCACCATTACGGCAACCATCATGTTTCTTTACTCTATATGATCTGCCTTGCTTTAATTTGTATATACTAATTTGATCTTGAGCTTCCGGGTGTGTACAACCAGCTGCCAATTTGGCTTCACCTTGTTTTGACATTAGCTCAATTGTTAGAATTTTATGTATGTATTAACTCTATGCTTTAAGCTGGCAGCTTTTCTCAGCTATTGTTATTGTCCCAGTGCCTTGAAGCTAGCTTTGCATGCTAATATTTTATGAATACAAACGTTTCTGGCTTCACTCTCATCGTTTGCTTGATGACAACTATCAACACTTTCATGCTTACTAAATTACAGAGAAAGGTAAACGGCAATACCAGCTTCACCTTCAGTGAAGATTGTTAAGGAAAAGAACGTTTTTTTTTGTTAAAGATTGTTACCGGACAGAACAGGCTGAATGCCATTTAGTATGAGAGTGGCAGCGAGGAATGGAGAGAGATCAGAGGCAGCTTTAGCAACAACTTCACCTTCAGTGAAGATATAGCTAATGGAGTCTCGAAATATCATCACAATAATGGCTGCAATTACTGATATTATAAATGAACATAAAGTCACCACAACGACTGAAAATGATGCTGATTTTGGATGCCCTGCTCCTAGCTCATTGCTCACTCTCACACTGTTTGAAATCAAGTAAATGTTGTCAATTTTTGTGTTCTACGCAATAATATATATATAATTCTTCTTAATTAGGATTTAAAACTAATGTAATTCATTTAGTTTCATATTATGTTAGGTGCTTATGACCATCTTTTATTATGCAACTATCCATGTTGATGTTGTTAATGAAAATATTATGGATTAAATCCGATACATAAACACAATATCAATAATATGATGAGAAGGGTACTTAATTTAAAAAATAATATGTGTCATGAATCATATTTAAAAAATAATAAAATTAGGACTTCTCATATTTTGAAAATTCAGATAAAGATTTATTATAATGATAATTGATATGATTTGCAATCTGCTCAAAATTTAATTATAATATGGGGCAGGAATTGATTTGAGATTATAAATTATTTAAAAATAATCGTAGTTATTAAATCTATACTTCAGAGCTCTAATTAACCCTATATAAACCCAAGGATGAGTTAGATGTGTAATTAAATTGGTATAATAATTAGTGAGGTAATATTCTCTTCTTTTAAGTTTTATTTGCATAAATTTGGATAGAAACATGCTGGAGCACAATTTTGATAAAACAAAAGCCAAGATAGAAAATTTTAACTGGCCTTGCAGCAGTGTTAAATCCAACTGAAATCATGAACACCCATCCTGATATTGTCGTGCTGCATATAGAGATGAATAAATAGTGTTAACATTTCAGTCAGTCACCAAGCTTTTTCTTTCTTTTCTTGAAGTACCTAGCAAGAGACAAAGAAAATCTGAAAGCATCAAGTCTATCTCATGGCTTACCAAACTGAGAGAGAATCCAACGCAACCTCAGCATTTTTAAGCAATCCAGCAATCAAGACTAAAATCTGAAAGTACCAAGTCTCTAAGCACAACATTACTGCTGAGGCAGCAGACAATTTAAAGAACCTCCAAAGACCATTAAAGGCCTGCAAACTAAAACCTTTCCATGTGTTTCTACACGTCTTACCCATTAATATGTATGCAAATTGAGCCACCACTATGATCCACCAAGACAGACTCAACACAAGGCCTGCACCTAACAAGCCCCAGTCCCACTTGAAGACTGCAAGCCAGGTTAGAAAAAGATGCACCACAAGTGCACCTACTGATATGTATGCACTAGGTGCAATTATGCTTTGGGATTGCAAGAATTTTTGAATGGGGAAGTTTGCAGCATAAGCAAAAATTTGAGGGATGAGTCCACGGACAAAAACCGCAGCTGCTGATGCTATGTTGACTGGTTCACCTAGTAAGATCAAGATAGGTTTGGAAAATATGTAGATCACCATTAGAGGGAGAGCTGTTAGCATGAGGAGAATAATTGATCTTTGGAGGTATATGCCTAGAATTTCATAACTATTCGCTCCATATGCTTGGCCACATAGGGTTTCCACTGCACTTCCCATTCCGAGCTGCAAGACAAAACAAAACCAAACCTGCTTTAACAAAACTAGAGGATAATTTTCTTCTTCATATAAGCTGATACTTCCAAATCCTTCCTCTAGTACACACAAATTTAGAAGGGAAAAGAGACATATATAAGAGCGAGAGAAGGTGTTACGTACCAGAAGGCCATAAGCAAAAACTTGGATGCCAGTGTTGCCAAGAGAGACAGCAGCAAGCTCAAGGTTTCCAAGATGTCCACAAAAGATCTGAGTAGACATGGAAATCACATTATTGAGCAAGTAAACTATCACAGCTGGAGCTGCAAGCTGGAAAAGCAATTTCAGTTCAACCCAGGAAGCTAAACGGAGTCTCTTGGAGTATGGTGATTGATTATTTGTTAGTATTTCTTCAAGCTCATTGCTTACAGTCTCGTCGTGGTGAGAGACTTTGGAGCTTAATCTTGAAGTATCAGAGTCCATTCTCCTCCTCTTTTGCGCTCCTAATTTGAGCTTATATATCGAATAAATGCTGATAAATCGTTCTATAGTCCTTGGATTTGAACTTTGTTATATCTTAGTCCCTCATATTTGATAAATTGTTCTATAGTCCTTGGATTTGAACTTTGTTATATCTTAGTCCCTCATATTTGAAAACCATTAGTTGAGTTCCTTGATTTTTGTTGATTGTTGTGGTATGAAAACATTTGTTGGGGTTTTCTTAATCCCAAATGCGTAGTTCAAAGGATTAATTTAAATGAGAAAACCAATACATATAGCGTGTTTACAGAAAATAACATAGCTGAACTTAATAAAAAGAAATCAAGAACAAGATAGAATTTTGCTGAAAAAGGTCTCTATAACTAGAGTTTTTATTTGTGTTTTATTAATGAATATTTCTCTCTTATATAGTGTGAATCTTCAAAAGATTTACAACTTTTTAAATAGAAAAATAACTTACCTTTATATAATTGGAAAATTATAATTCTAAATCAAATAAAAAATAATATAAAATCCAAAATTAAACTAGAAATCTAAAAAATAAAAGGAAAATAACAAAATTGAATGAAAGAGCATTTTTTTAACTTAATTTGAAGATCCTTTTAAACTCAGTTGATTATATTATATAAGTTGATTCTTTATAGAAATAGACATACAAAACCAAATTTGAAAACGATCCAAAAATTTATGAGTTTTTCTATCTAAATGGTTTTTTGGTATGATCAAGCTTCTCCTTGAACTAATTTATGTCTTACTAATTCATAAACAAGTCTAATAGGCATTCTATATAGTCTAGTTATAGCATATATGTATCATCAAATCCTTCGTAACTTCATTCTCTTTAAGGTCATAGGTTAATACAAGTTAAATTACTATGTTATAGATTTTTAAACATAAAGAACTCTAAACATTTATTAAATAAAATAAAAGAAAGAAAGAACTCTAAACATTATGGTCTTCACTCTTTTTAGATTTTATCAGATTTTATCTTGTGACCATGTCTTTGTGTTAGTCTTTTAAACCATATTCAATAACCATGATATATGTATAATAAACATCTAGCCCAACTTGGACATGATGTTACATGTTATCTAGTCCCACCATAAAATTTGAACCTAATGTTGTAAAATACAATCTAACCAAAGCAATGATCGAACACCATCAGAAAATTGAAAAAAGTCAATGGAATATCTTTTCGATGTTAAGGAAAAACTTCTGCTAGCAATTACTATACTAACAAAAGTGCCAATGAAAACATTTCACCAGCAATATACTTGAATTAGTTTTAAAATTTTTAAAAAACTATATATTATTTATCTAACCTAAAGATTTCTCCACCAAGCATTTATCATATTCATCAGTTTAGGATGATCTTGAAGCTGACTCCATTGAAACAATTGTTCTTTTAACGATGATTTTGTCGTAGATGTTATCAAACAGACCGCTTTAATATTGGTAAACTTGAAAATCAATTTATCAAAGTCATTTTCATTTTGTGTAAACATAAAGAAATTTAAACATTTATCAAGAAAAAAAATAAAGAACTTTAAATGTTATGGCCTTTAATCTCTTTAGATTTTATCTTGCAACACAGACTTTGTGTTTATCTCTTAGACCATATTCAATAAACATGATATATGATATACATCTAGTCCAACTTCGACCAAAATACCATCTAGTCCCACTATAAAATTTGAACCTAATGTTGTAAAATATGATCTATTTGAACATAATACTGTAAAATATGATCTAACCAAGGGAATAATCAAACATTTATAAAATAAAATAAAAACTTTAAACGGTATGTCCTTCACTCTCTTTAAATTTTATCCTATGAGATTGTCTTTGTGTTATTATGCTAGACCATATTCAATAGCCATGATATATGATACACATCTATTCCGACTTGGACATGATGTTGCATACCATCTAGTCCCACCATAAAATTTGAATCTCATGTTGTAAAATGCGATCTAACCAAGGCAATGATTGAACACCACAAAAAAATCAGAAACAATCGATGGAATATTATGTTGACATTAAGGAGAAACTTCTATCGGCAATTACTATACCAACAAAATTTTTGACAAAAACATGTTGCCGACAATATACTTATCAGGAATTGGTGTTCCGTCATTGATTCCATCAACAACTTCTTTTTCTAACTATGTTGCTGACAAAATATTCATGCAAAAAAAATAGATTTTTTCGCTCATTTCCTATCGGTAACTTCATTGGCAACCTTATTTGCAAAATAAATATTTCATCTCATACTTCATCGAGAATGCACTTTAATTACCGATGGAATTCTCCATCACCGATTTCATCATAAATTTTTCATCGCCTATTTCATCAAAATGTTGCTTGATATTTACCAAATTGTATTGTGATTTTCCCACACTTTCCTAATCACCCTCTTGTTTTCCGCTTCCTAGTAAAAAACTCTCTTAAAAGTCAATTCATATATGAGTTAGTTTTTAAAATTTTTAAAAACTATATATTATTTATCTAACTTTAAATTTCTCCCCCTAAGCATATACCGCATATACCGTATTCATCAATTTAGGAAGATCTTGAAGCTGATTCCATTGAAACAATAGTTTTTTGAAATATGGTTTCGTCGTATAAGTGATCAAATAAACCACTTCATTATCAATAAACCTGAAAATCAATTCATTGAAAGTCATTTTAATTTAATATAAATATAAAGAACTCTAATCATTTATCAAGAAAAATAAATAAAGAACTTTAAATGTTATGCCCTTTAATCTCTTTAGATTTTATCTTGCAACACAGACTTTGTGTTTATCTCTTAGACCATATTCAATAAACATGATAAATGATACACATCTAGTCTAACTTCGACCTGAATACCATCTAGTCCCACCTTAAAATTTGAACCTAATGTTGTAAAACATGATCTAATCAAGAGAACAATCAAACTAGAAAATTGAAAAAGATCAATGGAATATTATGTTGATATTAAGGAAAAACTTCAATCGACAAGTACTATTTTGATAAAATTTTCAATGAAAACATGTCATCGGCAATATACTTGTCGGGAATTTGTGTTTTGTCATAAATTCTGTAAGCAACTTCTTTTTCTAATAGTATTGCCGATGAAAAACTCACTCTAAAAATTAGATTTATTTGCTCATTTTCCATCGGTAACTCTACTGACAACTTTATTTACAAGTGAAATATTCCAATTCATATTCTGTTGAAAATCCACCTTAATTGTCGATGGAATTTTTAATCACTGATTCCATCAAAAATATTTCATTGCCTATTCCATCATAATGCTTGATACTTACTAAATTGCGTTGTGATTAAACAAACTATTTCAATATTGGTAAACTTGAAAATTAATTCATCAAAGTCATTTTTATTTAATATAAAACTTAAAATAACATAATTCAAAAAAAATAACTTTAATAGTGAGAAAAAAATAAAAAAAATAACCTTAATTTTTGTCATTGAATTTGTCAGCAATTAAGGAATTTTGTTGTCAGTTTTCATAATCCTATTTCCAACCAAAACATGCAACAATAACATCACCAAGCATATTCAATCCAACAATTTCTCACATTAAATCCACAACCACAACAAAAGGAAAATACTTATGCAATTATTGAAACAATGTACATATATCTAAAATTATACAACAAAAGTAAATATAAAGCACAATAATTGTCCAAACCAAATTAAATTTTATTACACAATGAAGTATCACATCTAAATCAATTTAATATATATCTATTAATCATAATCCTTTTTTTCATGGTAATCAAGCAACTTGAGTCAAAGTTTAGTTGGATCTAAGGAGAAGATGTATTATATATGCATGGAAAACTTAAAGTAGATGATGTCAAACAATGATTAAGTATTTTAACAATGTGAATAGTGAGGCAAAAGTGTTGCTTGTATCTAATAAGGCTTATTCTAAAGGGATAAGTCTTAGAGCGCCAACAAATTTTTTTTAAGTAGATGCTTCATCACAACATCTCTATGGTGAAACTTAGTATGAAATTAATAAAACCCTCAACCTTTTTAAGATGATCTTGTCTATACAACCTTTTACAAGAATTTTGATATATCCAAGAACGATCATGTATTAGTTATGAAACCTATATAAAATATTAATGATAACATTTATTATTAATGTAACTATTAATTCAAAAATCAACTTTTTATTAAAAATAAATTCATAATCCAATAACTAATTATTATTTTTACACAAATTCAATTTTGCATAAAAATGTGAACTAAACAATAAAATTAACAGCAAATATTTGGTACCCAACTAATTATCCATTATGTTTTCAATTTAAACTTATTCAAACTAAATTAATATATCTTAATTATTATCAATTTCACAAAAAATTCCCTAGATTTCCAACTTGAGAATAAAATTGACAAAATCTAATTGGTACCTATTAAACAACTCATCATTTTTTTAGTTATAACACACTTAAGTTACAAAATCAAACTCAATTTTATCAAATGAAAAATAAAATCATTTTTTTTGTCAAATCTCAAACAAACTCTAATATACAAATCATACTTTAATATAATAAAATTCTCTAGGAAAAACCTGTAAAACACTTAAATATACAAGCAAACTACAAATACTACAAAGAAATTTTAATAAATTAACCTGGAACATAATTTAATGGGTTACAAAAAAATGAATAGGTCTGCTCACTCGATGTAGCGAAACTTCACAATAAATTGAACTAATAGAGGGATGCTGACACTATTGATAGATGTAGGTCGACGATGACGGTTTGGGGTGGCTAGATTTGTGAGGATGGTGATTGGTTTTGTGAGAAAATAGAAGGAGGGGATGCTGATTCTTTTGGCAGAAAGAAGAAGAAGTAAATGGAGGGAAGAGAGAACTGTCATGTATGAATTTGTTTAATTTTTCTAACAAAATATCCATCGGCAATTCTATTGAAAAACTCTGATGGGTCAAATATTCAACGGAATCATAAATGGAATATTTTTTTTATATTTTATTTTCTCTAATCAATTCGAAATTCCATTGGTAATTACTAATGGAACATATTCCGTTGCTATTTACATTGACAATTATCGTTGGAAGTTTTCCATCTTTATTTATGTTAGAAATTACCAATAAAATATTTTTTAACAATGTTTATGTTGCTATTTATTAATTTTTAGGTAATGGAATAAAAGGTATCTTCGCTAGAAGTTCATTGATTCCATAGTTGTGTCCAACCATTATCATAAATTATGTGTTTAAATCGTTTTAGATTTCATATCTAAAAACAGAACAAAAAATTATTTGATTTGAGTTTGAATAATTTTTAAAATTGTGATATTATCTGGGAGTGTGAAATGAATTCTTTTGATGGTGTTAGTTGATGTGATTTGGTGTCAAAACTGGCAATGAGATGCTCTGAACAGTATGGTGATTGAAGGATTAGGTACTAGCTAGCCCTCTATTACTTTATACTGAAATTAATTTATAAATTTTTGAGGATTACTTGATTAAGATATTATATTTCCAATTACCAATTAAATCAAATACTCAAGTTGTTAATGTAATGTAAAAATTAATAAACTTATGTCTTCCATTGTTTGCCAGAAAGGATTTTCCTTGAAAGTTTTTTTTTTTTTACTTTTTTATATTTAATTGAATTTTGAAAAACTGGTCAATGGAATTTAATTTATAGTTAACAGAAAAATTAAAATTAAATAAAGTAAATTTTTTTCTGATTGAGTGGAAAAAAATTCATTAAAGATTTAAAATTTTAAAATTGTATGACACTCATTATTCTTATATATAAATATTAATATATTAATAAAATAATTTAGATATGATAGTAACAAAAATTCTATTATTTAAAAAAATTAACAATTTAAAATGTATTATTTCTTAGATTATTTTTTTACAAAATGATCAAATATTAAAAAAGATATTTTTTAACTCATTTTTCATTATACATCGAAACTGAAAAATAATCATATTTAATTAAAAAAAAATCCAAAAAAATGCTTTCGGGAAACAAAACTTAGCCTTGCCATAAAAAGAAAAAAAAATAAAAAAATATATACTTTTATATCCTATCATCAATGAAAGGAATCTCTCCATCCATGCATTAAGTGCTTATCTCATTAGAAATGAACATGTAAGATTCAAGTTACGATTTGTTGGGAACATCATTGGAAACCCTCAGATTAGTCCCCAATTTATATATTCACTAATTTTGAATTATTGGATCCATAAACTTAAGAACATCTCCAATAGATCTATAAAGTATCAAATATTTTCAAGCGAGTCCTTCCATCATATCCTTAAATATTTTCCATTGTTTTGTTCGGTTTAGTAAGAGAATTATAACATTCAGAGGAAAATTTTACACTTTGTTTCTAAATCATGTTGATTAAAGTCTAATAAATTAAAGACTGAAAATGAATAAAATTAAATGCCTTGCGATGAAAATGGAGGGTTCCCGTGCTTCTAATTGCTGTCATGAAAGAAAAAGTGTGCAGATAAAAACTTCTTTTAGTGAAAAGAGAAAGCACTTACTCCTCTAGCCATTCCATTATTCTTGTTATAGATTATCCCCCACTATCGATATGGGTTTCTTCTTCGTTCTTGATATGACGTAGAATTCCAAAGCCACAATATTCTCAGCTGTTGCAAGAAATCCATGAATGTGACATAAAAAAAAGCTTGCAACTAGTGAGAAAGGGATCACTTCGAAATTCCATATTGAAGGGTCATTGACACTTTTGCATATATAAGGTTCGATTCTAGGACGTGTGTGGAAAACCATGCATGATATGTCTTGCCATATCTGGATATATATAGATCTGAAAATGGACGATGATGAATAGCCAGGGATTGCCTAATTTGCAATCTTTCCCAATTTCTTGATCATGGAATGGTTCCTCTATGACACCCAGCTAGCTAGTCTTGTTTGGAACAAGAAAATGATCGTGCCTAACACGCTATTTGTAATTTGTGGAAGTGATTGTGTTGTAGAAGGATAGAACCAAAACAACATTAATAGTAGAAGATAAAAAGGGCCATTGAATTTGAGCTAGGTAAGCTTAACCCATATTGATGAAGTAAGAGTTCTAACGAATAGAGGATTTCATTGACAACTTTGCTTACCAAAAATAAAAAAGGTGGCCACTTATGTTTTCTTTTATGCATGGAAAAGCACCACAAAAAGAATTATTCCAAGTTTTTAGCACATGATTTTGTTCCTTTATGTGTAGGATATATATATATATTATGTTTTTTTGCATTTTCTTAAAGAGTTGATTAAATTCCATGTCAAATAAAAAGGAGTATGTATAAGCCTTCTTTTGCCAATGGAAGGTGGCCTTCCAGTTTTCAGTGTTGCATTATCGATCTCATGCTTGGAAAGGAATATATTCCGTTATTAACTCTGATTCGGCAGCTTCAAATAGCTTAAAAGAATAAGTGTTATCTCAAGGTTTCTGGATAGATAAATGGCTAGAAGCAGGGACTTTACAATCTTGTTTCCCATGACTTTATGAAATATCAACCACAAAAATAGAGACACTGGTGGAAATAGGGGATATTAGGCAGATTCTTGGAACTAGAACTTTAGATGGAATCGGCGATTAATTAGATCTTCAGATACATCACAACTTCAGCAGCTTATTGTCTTATTAAATGGGGTCAGCTTGAGAACATATAAAGAGGATTTGAGGCAATGGGCAGCTGAAAGCACTGTACAACATACTGTCAACTCTTACAGTAAACTACTTGATAAAGTAGAGCATCCAAGTACGTTCACATTCAATAAACCATTATGGAAAGGATTTGCTCCTTCAAAGATTAAAATGTTCTTATGGCTTTTACTCCAACATCGGATTAGTACAAGGGCTTTTCTTGTACGTAGGCGACTGTTTAATCTAAGTCAAGCAACTTGCCCTATCTGCAATACTAACATAAAGATTGTGACTCACCTTTTTCTTCATTGTCATGCATCTTGGCGTCTTTGGCGGCGTTTCATGAATTGGTTTAGCATTAGTTGGTGCATGCCAGAGTCTATTGATCGATCATGTTATTTTGCAATGGAGCGATCTAGTAAAAGGTAGATTCTAGCGACGAACACTTACTATATAGTCTTATGGGATTTTGTAGAGCATTTGGAATGCAAGGAACAAACTTGTTTTTGAGGATATTATGTCGGTTTGGAATACGATGTTTGAGCTTATTCTTCATCGTTTGTCTCTGTAGTTGAAGGTTGCGGATGCAAATTTCTCATATACCGGGAATGATCTATTTAGAAGTTTAAATGGTATTTTGGAGTTAAGAGAAGAATTTGCATTAACACACCTTTCATTTAAAATAGCCATGTTAGGTTCAATGATAATATTTTTTGAGATATTCGTAGTGTCAAGTTTTTGTTTGTAGCAGCCGCAGCCGAACAGGTTTTTGTCCAAGTTGATTCTCATTTCTTACCTGTCTGTTTCTCCCATTTATTTTTATTATATCCTCAAAGAAGTGCGAGGCGAGGAGAACCAACGGCCAATGTAAAGCCTTCGACACTACGGACCATTGTTAGTGATCAATACTTTTGGTAGGCCGAAACATCACCTTGCTAGATGTG
>Ga0325404_1000185_pt1:0-52500 | contig 59714 bp, 38 predicted proteins | sample PopdelMetagenome_18_FD_205664 | JGI IMG/M metagenome (GOLD analysis project Ga0325404, IMG submission 205664) | Populus deltoides microbial communities from Bellville, Georgia, United States - Xylem-Control-R1 | ecosystem: Host-associated > Plants > Phyllosphere > Stem > Wood/Secondary...
GCATGTGTTAAGCATGCCGCCAGCGTTCATCCTGAGCCAGGATCGAACTCTCCATGAGATTCTTAGTTGCATTACTTATAGCTTCCTTGTTCGTAGACAAAGCTGATTCGGAATTGTCTTTCATTTATTGAATTGCCAGAATCCATGTTGTATATTTGAAAGAGGCTGACCTCCTTGCTTCTCTCATGGTACAATCCTCTTCTCGCCGAGCCCCTTTCTCCTCGGTCCACAGAGACAAAATGTAGGACTGGTACCAACAGTTCATCACGGAAGAAAGGACTCACTGAGCCGGGATCACTAACTAATACTAATCTAATACTAATAGAATAGAAAAGAACTGTCTTTTCTGTATACTTTCCCCGGTTCCGTTGCTACCGCGTGCCTTACGCAATCGATCGGATCATATAGATAACAACATAAGTCATCGAAAGGATCTCGGAGACCCACCTAACCACGAAAGCATCTAATATTTCAAGAGCGGTATGCCAGGCCGCAGATCCAACACTGCGCCTGGAGGGCAACCACCTAAGCACCTTCCGACAGTACACCTTAATCTGGGACACGCACCTGCATTCAGCCCTTCCATCGATGTGAGCGCGTCACCAGATAGTCGAGTTGAACCGCTTACAGCGCCTTCATCCCCTTCGGTAACCCTACAAGACGAAAACAGCAAAGAGTTACACTACCTCACCTGCTGATGCGGATTATGATTCCGATTTCAATATTGATTCAAGCCCAACTCCGCTACCTCGGGTTAAGAGATTTTGGAAGGGACATTCCAGCTGGCCAGATATAAAGTTGTTTTTCGAAAACCTTAAATCAAAAAATCGTTTTGAATTCCTTCCCTGAATCCCGATCTTCCACTGCCTTCCTCTGATATATAACCCCCTTACCATCTATCGGAGTAGTGAATGCCTCTAACGGTCCAGATATTTCATAACCTGTCGTGAATAGTGAATCACCTGCCGAATAAATACCCTCTCTTCCCCCGGCCAGCCCAGCCAAGTCAGTCTCGATCAATTGTGTTTGATCCCCTTCGATTCGACCTACAACTATCCGGGGGAAGCATAACCGATCCCCCTGTTTCTAATATAATACGCCGAATTCTTTCTTCCCCTTCAGGTCTAGCCAGTCGACCACTTCAGATGTTGGGGGAGGGAAGGGAAGACTAGATAAACCAAATTCTGATACGAGTGCTGGAACCCAACCTTCTTTTCCTCCGAGGGTACGATATAGCTCTTAGGCCGAGCCCCTCGTAATGACTTATAGCCCAGGAAAAACCGGATGGGGATTCTAATATAAAAAGAGTAGTATAATGTTACTGATGAAGAATCCACCTTTTCATATCCAGCTTTTTATTTAATATTAAATTAAGTAGGGACTTTAGTCACTGGAAGGAGAAGGTTTTCCAACTTTTTTTCCCCTACTGATAAAACCAGGAATCTCTCACCTATTTCTTCTCCTTATGGAATTACCGGTTGCTGATCCGATCGAGTGGGAACGACAGAACTACCCGGGGATGGAGGACCTCTGGTAACCTACCAGGGAGAGGCAAAGAAGTAGTAGAAATGTTGAAGAGGATACAACCCGCTCTTGGACTTAAGACTATGCGCGTCGCGTGCTCGATCTAGCAATCTTTGAAAATTTTTTTGATGTCACTAAACTAAAAAAGAAAGAAGAGAAGAGAAAGAACTGGAAGTTGGCGCCTGCTTGCTTGCTTACCAAGCGATCCTGGCAAGCTCCTCCAGTTCTATTATACTTTACTTATTATTATAAAAACAACTCACTATAAAAATAAAAGACGATCGATTATCTATCCAAGAAGATAGAGAGTCCCACATACGAGAAAAGGTCACAAATAGAGTTGAACCAAGTAACATTGCAAAGGCATAATGATAGTAGGGTCGGGATATCCCCGCCCTCCGAACCGGACGTGAGGGTCTCCCCTCATCCGGCTCTCTGCAGGGGAATCTCCACTCACTGCTTCCCCTAATATCCTCCCTTTACCACATCATGGGGGTTTACAGGAGATCCCAGAGGCTCGATCGGAAGGCTGCGATACCATAGCTTTTGACTCAACTCTAGTAGTCACTAGACTTATTAGAGTAGTCCGTCCGGCTGCTCTTGCTGAAATCATTACTCTTCATTCTCCCGTGCTCTAGCAATTTCGCTCCCTAGACCACTACCATGTAGTTAGGTAGGGGCAATCAATCCGTAGTGACGGGAATCTAGGAATGAATGGGGATCCCTATCAATATAAAAATGAAGAATACATTATTAGTTACACTACCTTTCCCTTTCTCTCACTCAATAGATGTATCTAGTCTGATACGGTACAGTACAATACGAGACGATGGAATGCAATGGGATGGATGGTAGAGGGCTGCCTGCGCCCAAAAGCGATGATTCACTTGTCCTCTTGTCCATAGGGACCTCGTGGCATACAACCGAAACGACTCCCACTAGATAGCCGCCCCTTTCTTTCTTTTTACAGCCTCGTGGACGGACGAAAGAAGGGAAGTTACAGAACGGGGCAGTGGGCTCGCGAAGTAGACAGCAAACCTTCTCAGCCCCCTTTACTTTATTATATAACAAGAGCGATTATATTCAATTAGATTATACAAGCGCTAGCGCGCCCCTTTCTCTAAAGGGGCGTAAGCACTTCACTCGCTAGGGGATGGGATTCATTCACTTGCATTCCTGCTAGCACTACAAAAAGCTCCGGTCTTAACGCCCTTACTACTGCTGTGCAGCCTTTCCTCGGGTTCGTAGAGTCGGGTTTCCCGTTTACCCACAACGGAGGAGCCGCCCCCACCAGGCAGGCGGCCACGGGTCATAATGCACTCTTCGCACAACAAATCCACTTTGAAGTTGACTTATTCGCTCGGCCAATCGTCGGAATGTGTACGAGATACCATAAGGGCCCAATATCTCAATAGCGCCTTTGTCTAAAGCTTCGAATGAGACTTCATATCCGAAACGCAGGAAGGATCTGACTAGAAAGTCATTCAAAACTTGATCGAAGAACCAGCGTTTATTGAAGAAGGTATAGAGTCGATTACAAAAAGTACTAGTTTGAAAGGCTCGTTGGAATTGATCCGCTACGGGATTTACATTATACGCAACAGAAGCACCTGAAGTACTAAACAGAATAGGTATTAGTTTGGTAATGGTTGGAGCAGCAAACTCGGATTCGGCAAGAATCTCATTTTTTGGTAGTACAAAGGGGGAATTGGCCCAAAAATGGGATAGGGGTTAAGACGCAGTCGGGCGCCGGCGGCTGACGTGAGTGCCCCCCCGAACCGCGCGAAATGGTCGCCTATTACACGGCTCACTAACTCTGCCTGAGGTGGGGGTACCTATTATTCGTCGGCGGTCCGGCGCACCCCTACTCACTTAAATAAAGGATGCTGCTTAATTACGAGATTTATACTTAATCTAGAGAGTTCTCTTTCGTTAAGCGCATCGAGCCAGGAGTGGACATCATCATCTGCAGTGCAGACAAATCCAGATCCTCTTTCATCATTAGCTTAGCTAAAGTGGAATAGTATGACTGGCTTTCCGGAAAATGAGACGAAACCAGCTTTTTCGAAATGATCAACATGCGCTCAAAAAGACCTCCTAAACCCCCTCTTGCCAAGTGATCGAGTTTAGTCTGAGTCTGAATTTGCTGTATCAGTTGCTCCCGCTCTGGACTTACTTCAAGGAAAAATAGGATTGGGCAATTCCGCCGGTTCTGGAGCTTACCTTATTATTATGAAAAGGGGAAAGGGCTTTTTTTCTTTTTTAGAGGTTGATTAAGGGGGGGCAGAGCGTCGAGGCTTCTCAGCCGCAGGAACAGGGAACCAATCCTCCAAAAATGGAATGAGTTCGCAATTACTACCACAAGAGAAGCCGCCCCCTCATCACTTACCGCTATTTTTTATTGGGGGAATTCAAAACATTTTTTCTGGCCTTCCTTTATATTGATGAAGAGGTGACCTCGTGCTCTTCAAGAAATGAAGGCAAAGGCCCCCCCGAGCCCGAGGGGGATCGTCGGAGGGCACCAAATCCAGTTTTTTTCCTCCCGTCCTCAAAAGAGGCGCCGGAGGCCCAAACTCATCCGGAGTTGGAGAACTAAATAAAAAAAGACTTTCTCAACATAAAAAAAAAACTGCCCTTCCCTTCCATATAGATCGTCGTGGCATGAACTCATTTCTGCCTTTCCCCACTCCTGCCCGAAATCCAGCTGGGGCCCTCAAGGTGAGGCCGAATTTCATTACCTTTTGTGCGCCTCTCACCTCCTCCATGAGGATGATCCACTGAATTCATTGCAACACCACGAACAATGGGGCGTCTGCCTAACCACCGGCTTTATCCTTTCTAAGCTTTCGTGCATCATGGTTGGGATTGGAAACTATACCAATAGTAGCTCGGCATCGGGAATCAATGACTTTTTCAACACCCGAAGGTAGCCGCACAAGCCTAAGAGAGAGTGTAGGGGGCCTTCATTATTTTAGCTAAAGTTCCTGCGCTGCGGCTCGAGCCAGCCTTGCGCCTTGGCCTGAATGACATTTAATATAATGTAACCATCTTCCTATACGTATATCGACTACTGGTATGCGATTTCTATTTTCGAATTTAGAGAGAGTCTCGCCTGTCTATAAGCAGGGGAGGCGTGGCCAAGAAGCAGCCAGCTGACTGCCCCCTTCCACTCGGCCTTTCTTCGCTGTGTGAATAAGGTCTTAGTATGGATGGGCATTCCGGGCGGGTCGCAATAAGTCGCGGGTCGAAGGTTTGGACCAATCGCAATTTATCAACATTTTGCCTGCTTCCAATTGATGACTGGCTATTATATAAGTGTTGACCTAAGCCCCTGTGCCGGGGCTCGGCTCCCGAACCGTACGTGAGCTGCCTCGTACGGCTCTTCCTAAGAACTGGAAGCCCCCTCTCTCTAAATAGAAATTAGAAAAAAATGAGACATCAAAAAAGACTTTTTCAAAAAGCCTTCGCCCTCCTATTCAACGGGGCTATTAGAGAAGCAGCTTCGTTCCTTGACTTCTTTGCTCAGTCAAACTTCCTTTTCCTTGTTCCTTAGTGTAGTCTCGGTCCATAGTTTAAGACTCCGTTCCTTATGCCTAGTCTATATCCACAGCTGACGTGGCTCCGTACCGACGCCTTTCCCTTTGTAGACGGCTAAGTGACTTCGTAACCTTAACGTACTTATTTTATTTCGTACTTTCTTTCTTACTATATCATAGGTCTTCGTCGGTAAACCCCTTCGCCTATAGGCCTATAGGATAGGATAGGCGGCAGCTTGGCTTCGCTATCGCTCTGGTATAGAGTCCGTGTAGTCGTCGGCCTTCCTACCAGAAGGCCTATGAGTGGTCGGCCTTTCGAATGCCCCCTTCCTTACTTTTCTGAGAAGCCCTTTACGACTATAAAGGACAGGGGGCTGTTCACCTTTGGAAACTTAGCTACACCGGTCACGACATGTTGTTTGTTGATATTTATTGAGGAGTTGGATGGAGTTTAGCTGACTGAATCCATAAACCTAGAAAGTCACCGTCACGGGTACTTTTTTGACTCTATAGGTAGGTATTGGTGGAGCTTGCGTAATGTAGTTGTAGTTAAGGCTGCATTGAAGTCTTTCTTTTTTGAAGATCTACTGAAGTATCAAAGGCGAACCCCAGGCCGGGACGTCTGGCAGAATGCTTGGCCTCCTGCGCTGGAAGCCCGAAGGGTGAGCTTCTGGTGGTTAGCTTCTAGAACTAGATAATAGGCATTAGGCATTCTGAGCTGGAAGGGGGCAAGCAAATGAAGGGAGGCGGGCCGACTACAAGAAGCGAAGCTTAGGGAGCGACGGCCGACCACTACATAAGCTGCTGGCGGAGAAAGCTCGAGGAGCTTCCCTTCATTCGTTGCTAAGTCAATGTCCTAGGCCTCCGAGTCAGCCCGCGCTTTTTCGAAGAATCCTGCACCCATGGGCATACGGCCTGGCGGGCCTTCCCTTTCCGCCGGAGCTTCCTGGGCGTTGCCCCGTTCCCCAATCAGATGTTTGGATGTGAGCTATACTCCGCGAGGAGCCAAACGGGCGTATGGCCTTGCCATTTGACCTCTCTTCCCGTGTGACTAGGAATGCTCAGTGACAACCTCTCAATTGTCACCGCCTGGCCTCTCTTGCTACCGCGGTAGCACCTAGTGTGGTCAGCACCAATCGTGTTCGGACAACGAAGCTTACACTCATTCACATTGGTTCATCCTGCTATGCCCCGGGCCTTTTGCTCTTCTAACGTAAAAGGTGGCCGGCCATTCGTCAAGGCCCCAGAATCCGCTGGACATCTCAGCGGCGGGATTGAATACCCGCATCCGATCGAAGTTCTATTTTCCCCTAAAGGAGAGCTGTTTCTAGGTGGGTCGCTTCGCGCAAGACATTGCTTAGGACCAACGGGTCACACGACAGGTGCACGATCGACTTTGCACGCTCCATCCTTCGGCACTTCGCCTATCGGGTTGGCAGGCAAGCTACCTTGATCCGTCTTCGGCTTCGATTCGTTATGCTCAGAAGCTCCAACAAGCCTTAAAGTCTCTTGCCGCCTATGCCAAGAAAGCGCTGCTTTACGTTTGATCCTATGTGCCCAGAGAATGCTATGTGTTCTCCACTTTCGGACCTCGCAAAGAGAGAACGTGTTTTTTCCTCTTACTTTCTCTCTCATTCGCGGAGCGAAGAAAGCGGGCTTTGCCCCAGCTACCGCTATCCTTGGGAAACTCAAAGAGCTACCGAAGGAAAGGGATGCAGTCTCCCCCTTGGCCTTTGGAGAGGAGAAGGCAGAGAAGAAGACGTCCTTCGCGCAAGTTTTTTTGCTTCCTGCGCCCTTACTAGTACTAGTAAAGGGGCTCTTCGACCAAGGAGGCATTCCGGTAGGAAGGCCGACCACTACATAAGCCTCCATCAGTCCAGGAGAGAAGCAAGCTACCTTTCTTTGATCCACCTTCACGGACAGGGAAGAGAACGAAAAGAGTCCGCGTATGGTGGGCGTGGTAGGTTCGAGGATCTTACGCGGCGGAGCGAACTCTTCTATCGTCTTGCATTTCCTCTGGCAGCGTAGCTGCACCCCCTCGATCCATCGTACTAGAGCGATCCGAGAAGAACGATTAGGGTCATATTCTATCCTTTCTACAATGCCCATAGACGAAGTGCTTCGTTTCAGATCCATTCTTCGCTGCAATCGCTTCGATCCACCCCCTCGGTGAAAAACAGTAATACGCCCTGAAGAATTCCTACCAGCGGACTTCCCTGTACGTGAAGTGAATTGTCTCAGTGCTCTCCCCTCTTGGCTTTGTCTCATTGTTTATCTCGTAATCATTCGATTCCGTTCGAATTAGCTCCTACTCCTTCTTCTTCTTTATTCGTCCTTGGTCCTTTTTACACTATACTACCTTACTATATTCTATTTCTCTATGTTATTGCTCTACAGTGAAATCATATGTCATTAGTAGAGAGTAGGGGGATTGGTATTGATATATGTCTTCCTTAGACTTTGCTTATTGATTAATAGACTTTAGATAGCCTCTTTGTCCAATGAAAAGCACGAGGATTCCCTCTCTGACGACTTCGGTGAACAATGGGCAACTCCTACTACTGAAACCAGTGGATACCACGCCTCTTCCTCTCATCTCTGGGCTGCTCTTGCTGACTCTTCCCTTGCAAACGGTTCCCCTACCAGAGAAGAGTACTTCTCAACCAACAGAGAAGAGGCGGATTCCGGTCCGGCATCCCGTATAGGGCGGGATGGAGCTGTTCTCTTTTTGGAAGAGAGTAGGGCCCTGGCTGAGCCTGAGTTTGTTCGTTCTGTGTACGAGGTTGGCTTGCTTTGTGGTGCCGTTGATACCCTGCCTAGCTGAATAACTGACCGACGGCGGAATGGTAAGCTTCTTCGTTCACCTGCACTCGTTCCCGCCAGCCAAGCAGAGTCAAAGCACCCTGAACCGGACCAAATCCGAAACAGGCTTCGTAGGAAGAAGCGACGCCTACTCTCCAACCATTCCCCCTGCCCTCGGTGCCTTCCCCTCTCCCCGGCAATCTTTCAAGCAAGCAGTAGTCATAGGCACCTTCATACTCAAGCCATCAATCGGCATAGTAGTCAAGCAAAGCCAGCCCGACCTTCCCTCTCTCCTACTCGAGCTTCGTACTCTCCAAAACATCAAGTGGCACAACATCCGTAATCGGAAGAACATGAATCGCCCCACCGGGCGGATGGGAAAGGAGATGAAGGAAGATCAGTTGTATCAGCTACAGAATCTGATTCCGGTGAGGCTACAAGCCTATCTTCGACTTTCGTTGTTCTTTTTTCTTGCTGTAAAGTGCCATTTCCGCTCCCCAACGACAGAAGTACGAAATTACTAACTAGTCTAGTTGCCATTTCAAAGCCCGTGTGGCATGGGACAGTTTTAAGGTCTTTCATTGTCCGAGCAATGGCTCAAGCATTCAATGTCAGATTGTGTTCTCCCGACGGATACTTCACAAATATTGGGAAGTCCGGAGGCCTTACAAGGGTGAATCTCCACTCTTATCTTACAGAATCACAATTTTCGAACCTTTCCTATGAGCTCTTGCTTCTGAGAGTGCTGCTGTGGTATCTGGTTGAGTGAAGGTGCGATTGAGCTACCGTCGGGAGCGGTTTGAAGCCAGATGATGGAACGCTGTCCACTGGAACAAAGAAATTGCATTAGTCACCGTTGTGACCTAGACACGACGTTAGAGCGAGTTCGGGAGCGCCCCGAATCAAATTAAATACCGGCTGGTACGAAGCAGGTCTGGAAGCTTCCATGTTGAGGACGGGGCCCTCGTTATTCTCGCGTTATTCTCGAAAGAATGACCAAGAGAAGGCGAGCGGAGTGAGGCCAGACGCATCTTTCTAGTCCCTCTGCCGTGAAGAAGGGTGATCTTAACAATTGGAAGTGAGCCTAAACTTTTCTGAGGTTCTCTTAGAGTTGTCTACCTGAACGAAGCTTCCGAGTTTAAGTGTAGTTTTGGGTCGGCGAAAAGTCAAAGTTGTCATTCTCCTGTTGCTTAATCTGTGTGTTCCGTTGAGCGGTTGATCCCTGGTCAACAGCAGATACCTGTCTGACTTCGTTTCATTCTTTTCGGACTCATTTCGGTTCCACCCTATCAACACCCCGCCCTTGCTTCACGCGCCAGGGCATGGCTAACCGTTTACCCTCGATTCGATGGCCTGACCCGCCATTTAGACTCATTCGTTCAGCAGAGCGAAGAAGATCTGTTTCGGTTTCAATTCCTTGATCGAAACTCGATTGATGAGCTGAGGTAAGGAGAGTTGCGTATCAGTTTATTATGCTTTTCTCGGTTCTGGGAGGATGCCTTCCAACCAAAAGCTTTCCGGAATTTTTTCAAGGCTTTTTATATTTTAACTTGAAAACTTATTTAAGTTCCTTTTGGTTCTCATCTTCTGCTCCTTTCTATTCTCGTAGGTAGATATGGTTCGAAGTACCAGAGTGGGACATCCGCTCTAAGTGGTCACTTTATCAAGTTTTAGGGCAATCCGACCTAGCTTAAGCGCTTTAGCTTTCGCACTTAACTTAAGCAGCAAAGCACAGAAAGAAGGGCGGTGGGAGGGTAAAAAAGCAAGTTAAGGAGGCGCAGCTCCGTGAAGGAACTAACAACCAACACCGTATGGGTGAGCCTCTCTGAGAGAGGAGAAGAAGGCGGGGACAGAACCACGCCTTATGACGAAAGGGGAGAGTGAAACCTAGCACGATACCACTCCGAGAACGAGACACCCTGGACAGAAAGCTGGCAAGAGTGAGACCTCAGATATATTTCCCTACTGGACTCCAATCCAATACTCTTAAGAGACCACTATAAGAAAAGATAAGAATGCTACCATCGAGTTTCCTCAACGAACCCCACCCAGGGTCTTTCTTTCTTAGTGAGTGTAGTTGGTTCTCCCGTGGTCCGTTCTCTGACTACTGGCTTGCTTGGCTAGGCTGGCCTTCTTTCTATTAAAGACAGTCAGCCCCACCCCTAAGCCCTGAACTCACGGAAACCCCGGAATCCTCCCTCTTTATCTTTAGGAGTCAGAAGTCCTCTCTCGCCAGTCTCGGTCAATTGAATCTGACTGAGCTTGCTTTGCCTATGCTTCAGCGTCCTTGCCTTTCCTATGTTTTTCTCTTTCTTTTTATTGAAGAGGTGTCTAAAACAAACAAAAGGAGGGTAGGAAGAATCTCCGTGATTTAGGTCTCTTCCTCTTCTTTAATGGATGGGAACACATCGAATGAAAAGGATGTCGAATGAGTTGAAAGATGGCAAAAACCCGACTGCCTTGTGAGAAATGAAATCTGAACTTTATTGGCTCCATCACCGGAACCAGCAGCAGCTTCTCTAGTCCGATTCCGTGAGATCAATCTTTTTCCTATTCCAATTCCTTTTCCCCCATTGTAGACCTCATTCCCCTCTTCCTTCTATGTCCTCCACCTGAGCTAGAAGAATCTTTCTATCTTTCATCACAGAACGCTTCGCATTGGCTAGCTTGCTTGGCCGCACACATATAGATTCAAATAATTTAAATCGATTCCGTGGGTTGGATTACTTCTTTTTGCGATGATGCCAAAATGTCACACAAGGAAATATCGTATAATGACGATAAACGACCAAGTCGTCACTTTCATCTACATATAGAAAGTGCAATCGAGCAAGCAGTCTTTTATGTAGTACGATCAATCAAGCCTACCGCTGATTGCGCGGCCATTGATTTTTAATTTCTTTCTTTTAAATCCAGAGGTAGAGGATCACCCAAGGACTTACTATCTTCCTTGGCAGGAAAAGAGGAGGATCTCTATTCATACCGTTCTTCGTAAGTCCAAAGTTGTTCAGTAGGATACGTTCCTATCCTCCCATTAATGAATCCGCGGGTTGTGGTCAACTGGGATCACCAGGCAAGGGAAGGGGGATGCATTTCGATCCTACGCCCCCGCTTATTTTAAAAAACCAGCAAAGAGGACTGCTCATTCCGGAGACCGCCCCCCACCGTAATCAAGGCTAACAAGGAGAAGGTAGCCCTAGGAAGTAGTGTATCAAAAACTGCATCCTTCTTTTCTTTTATGCAGCTACCCTGCTGGTGTGGCATAGACTTTCCTCTTAGAACCCTTGGGTTGGGACACTGACCCAGCGTCACCAGCAAAGGATGATGGTAGCTTTATTTCATTTCTGTACTGGTAGTTGAATAAGGAATTCCCCCTAAGAGTGAATGAGTGATAGTTGCTTCTAGTAGCTCCTGTAGCTAGGCGAATGTAGGATGGAGAGTGAGACCAGCGAGGAGGATAAGAGATGCCCGGCACTAGAGTGAAAGAGCTGGTCGAAAGCTAAAGCAGTACGAGGATCATGGAGAGGGCTTGATGGTGAGGGGTAGAGCAAAGGAAAAAGAGTCTGGGAGTAGAGGCAGAATCGAACTAAGAAGCAACTTCAAAATCCAGCTGACATTGATGGTTTCGAAAGAAGCCTAGAAAGAGGGACTTGGCAGAGGTAGACTCGGCATCTGGCTCACCTGCAAAAAGGAATTGAAAGATCCCACACGGGGTGGGCTAGCTAAGCCGGAAAGACTTTTGATTTCGATCCGGATATTGATAGTGTGAAGTGAGTGGTAGCTGTTGTCGTTGAAGGATCTTATTTAAAGACTCCTGATTGAAAACTTGCTTACTCAAAAGGGGCCTCTCAATGGAACCAGGAACTGAATTGCTAACTGACTTCTCAGGAGAGAAAACATATGCTCTAAAAGGATAATAATTCAGTAAACTAGAAAATTAGCTATTGGAAGGAAGGCAACTCCCAATGTCTGGAAGGGAAACGAGAAGGACTTCAAAAGGTATTCCTTAGGCTGGACCGTGTCGCTCGTATGGATTGCCATAGCAAGGTCTTAGGAAGATGGCAGAAGGAATCCAATTCAAACCGATCGGAAGACAGAATCAAGGGAACTGTCTGCAAAAGGAGATAGGGACTACGAGGGCAAAAGCAGCTACAATAGGGATTCCCCATGTATCCCAGAGGGCTGCCAGTGAACTTATAATGGATGATTAAGCAAACTCCCTTTCACTTAAAAAAGAGGGGCTTAGAAGAAGGCATTAAATTAGGTTAATTCTTCCCACTGCTGGCTGGCTTTATAATGTAATGGTACAACCTGGAGAATAGGGATTGACATACCTGCTTTATAGTTCATTTACATATCTCTCTCATGGAAAGACATTTTTCTATTAGCCTATAATCAGCCCTAAGGTAAGGGTAAGAAAGCTGTGGAATCAAGCCTACACTCGAACTTGCGAGAATGGACCCCTATTCAATCGTTTTTCGACATGGATTAGCTTAGGAGAAGTGAAGTAACTCAATTGAAAAGCAGGAGAAGAGAACGAGGAAGATCCACTAGAAGGAGAAGGTTCCGAAGGGGCTACGCAGAGAGCAAAATGGGTACAAGTAACGGGATGAAGATGCGTGACCAATCGTGAGATCGAGTGAAAACGAAATTTAGGCTTGACGGAGATCATAGATAGAGAGAATGGCAGGGTAGACCACGAAGTTCCGGATACCTTTAGTCGGAGCAAAGCGAGCCGAGAGGGTCTATGTTAGTTAATAGAGCTAAACTTCGGGATGACGGGAGATCTTGGACTAACAGAAGTCGCGGGAAAAGGTTGGATCACTTTTCTTACTTACTTGCTTTACTAAGAATCCGGGATTGGAAGATGGTCAACCAAAAGGTAAGCTTCTGAGAATATAAGGTTTTGAGTCAATACCAGAGAGTGGGAATCCCCTCTTTCTTATGTCATTTCCCTCCTTCCGAGAATAACTCTTTCGGTGGGGACTGCCTGGAGGCAGTAAGGTTTCTTTAGTTTAGGCTGCTAAAGACTGACTTGCCCCAACAGCCGTAGCTAAAGGCTTAACCCATTGTTGAGTACCCAGATTCTTCAACCCCGACCTCAAGAGAATCCGGGGAAAGCTCCATATCAAAAGAAGCTTGACCGGTAGGGAGAGAGAAGTTTGGGGCTAAGGCCTGTAGCTATCGGAGTTTCACTCTTCTCTTCACCGGAATTGGAATCTACTTCACTAGATGGAACAAAGATCAAATCTTCCTAAGCCTAAACTTGCCGTGGAAGGTATTTTATACCTACTTTATTTAAGCCTGGATCCACCTGAACTGGAAATTCAATCTCTCTGCTAGCTTCAAATCAAAGCTTGACTAAGATGGGCGCCTTAGCGCGTCGTTTTTCAGCTGGGGTGGGACCTGAGAGAATGAGGTTAAAGACCTGTCTAGAGCGAACCGGCAATGTGGTAAGCGCAGAGTGAGCACATGGCAGATACAAGACCGGGGCAAGAAAAGCTCACCGCTAGTCTACTTCAATCTGAACCCGCCAAGCAAGTATGTAGCAAAAGCTAACACAGATCGAAGGCGTATCGCGAAGGGGATCCACGCTGATATACGTTGCTTCGACTTCAGTATGATCGAGCTCTTTCCCTTAGGTTAGGCTTGTGACGAGAAGAATGTTCAAAGCGGAGAAAAAGGGATGCGACGAAATGCAATTCTCTTTTTCATTCAAGAATAGAAAATCTTCTGTGAAGGTGAGCAGCAATTCTTTCTTTTGTTGTCGTGAGCTTGCATCGAGAGGGACTTAACCCGGAGAGTTCCGAATAGCAAAATCAGTACCGGCCGGAGTACCAATAGCAGCTCCATCCAAATTGAAGACCGATAATCCCAGAAAGAAAGTCGTCCAGTTTGGGTGCTCCGTTCCAGAACCTGCCCCGTGTAGATCGACACTAAATACGCCATTTCGAAACTAAGAACATCAAAGCTACGCTCTTACTGGTCTCATATCCGCTGCTCGAGTGGATGAAAGACTTTCAACCTGGCACCGCCTGGCTCGTACTCACACTCGCACTGACCGATGAATAGGAAAGTCTCTCTTAACTAGCCATAGGCTATCCTAAGAACGATCTCTATAATAAGGAAAATAAGGAGTACCCTCACTCACATCTACTTCTTCTTCTATTGATTTATGTGCTATATGCTTAACACAGGGAAGTCGGACTCTATAAATTCCTTTTCACTGGGAACAACTCCTGTCTCTAAAGAACCAGACTCTTAACAGTTTATTAGTTCAAGCTGAATCCAATACCTGTAGTGCCTCACTTGACTGAAAGCGGGAAGCACCGCATTCTTCTTATTATACGAATACAAGCTGCTTGCTTAAAAGCTATTGTCACAATTGAATCAGAATTAGCTGTATCAATGAAAATATCGTATTGTAGTCACAGACAACATAGTAGCTGTGCGAGAAAAAATCCCATTTCTTAGTTGGAAAAAAGCCAACCACCTTCCGTATTTCGATCCCAAAAGTCTCTCTTCAACAATAGGGGAGCAGACAACCAAGAATGGGCAAGGAGAAAATGAGTTTTTTGAAAGGTCTATGGCAGTCTATTCTCAATTTTATCGGCCGTAATCGTAATGAAGAAACCTATAGGTCCCCGTATGTGAATGAATCAGTTTCTAAAATATAAAAAAAAGAAAGTGTTAGAGCTCGTTCTTTCACTCATAAAAGATGATTGATAAGCAGTCGTCCCTTACTATATTCCTTCCTAAATCAGGAATGGCGGGATTTCCCATTGACTGTTCCTGAGGTTTTTGGGAGATCCTTAATCCTGTAAAGAAGGAAAGGCATCAATCCAGACCGGCAGCACCTTTGTGTTACCTCTTCCAGAGCCCTTGGTTGGGAAAGCCTCCATCCGTACTGTACTAGTCTTTTTTCAAGACTTCCATAGACATCCAGAGCCCTCCCTCAGTCAAGACTATGAGCAACACCCGAAAAGGAGTCTTAGCTTTAGGTAGTCTTTCCAAGCTTGGCTTTGCTAGGCAGGCTTCCCCCGTCGTACCGTTCGCCTTCCGTGAGGAGCCAATTCTTATTATTTGGATTCCATTGTATTGCTGAACTGCTTTTCCTGTTGATGCTTTTACGGGGGCTGTTGTTCATGCCGATTCAGAATGCTTTCTCATGAGAATATGAAATATCTCTTTTGTGTCCATTCAACGAGACGAGCACGAGACAGTGCTTTCTGATTCGATCTTGTCTTCTTTCGCTTGGTTTCCCCAGGTGGTGCTTGGGGAGTACAGTAGAGAAGGCTCGTCGAGACCTCGATGCCGGGTCGTTCCAAAGTGACTTGCTATTGCTCCCATTAAGGGATGGTCTCTTCATCAATAAGATCTGTCACCGAGAAAGGCTTTTACATGGATGTATGGGAACCAAAGGCTCTATTTAAGTAAGTAAGCCCGCAGCATCACTACCAGATCGAAAGTCAAGGTCAGTTTCGGTTCTAGGTAAAGATCCATAAGCACCAGTCCCAGATCCTTAGCCAACATAGCTAGATCGAGTGTATTCGCTCCCCTCAAGGGAATATGCACTTATGCGCCTACCTTCGCTACTGGGACTGAACTTGATCTATTCCATAAATAAGTTTTCTTAGTGCTTAAACAAAAAAAGATCCTCAAACTCCGCTCTCCAAATTTAGGATGTAGGATGTGCTTTCTCTATTTCCGTGTCCTGCTCCAACTCGATTTTTCAGTGGTTACGAAGAGGTTCAACCTTCTTTATGATCCTCAAAGGGTTCGGGTCTTCTTGTCTTGGTTCAACGCGCTACAGATCTGTATATGGGACTGGGGCAGGGGTTCTTCATCTATCAAGAGAGGGTTCCCGGTAATCAAGCTAGAACTCCTTCGGACCCTTGCTTTGTTTTATCTTCGGAAGTCTCTACTCAGACGGGGATGGGTTTTGTTGATCCAGGTCGTACTTTATTGACTCAAGGAAAGTAGGTTTAGAAGGTGACACCTCCGCTAATTGTCAAATTGCGTCTATCGGATAACTACTGTAATCTAATTTCTCAGGTTCCTCAATGCTGGCAAAAGAGCTTTGAGACGGAGTCCTTCCCGCCCCAGGATAGAATGTGAATCAATAATGAATGCGCCTAGGAACTACGATTCTGAAGAGGCTACGTTCCCGGCCTCCCCTCTTTCGGATTAGATTCTAGTGGCTTTCTCTCTTTTTTTCTCGCCCTAGCAGCAGAAGGCTACGCTCCTCGGATTCGTACCTCAGACTTAGAATCTTCGTCCTAAAGTTCTTAGAATTCAGTGGCATGGCTGAGGACTTATCTTACCTTCTGGATTAAGCCTAGCCGACTATCGCTATCGATGCTTTTGGAGAGAAAGTTAGCCCTTAGGTTCAGAATAAGATCCCCTTTTTCCATCTAGACTAAGCCTAGAAAGAGAGTGAGCCGATCAGAACTAGGAGATGATAGGATAGCTATGCTGGCTGAAACGCGCTTCACCTTAAAAGAGAGACTTTCTTAAGGTGATCGGTTCATTGGCAACGACAGATAGGCGCGATCAAAACATTGCTAATATGAGACCATCCTCTGCCGGAGGGATCAGTTTGACCAGGGCTCAAATCAGACCATGTAGGGCTTATTCTTTCTAAGAACAGTAATCCCAGGCTGATTAGAAAGCTTACGGACCTGAACCACTGGACCAAGACAAATATATAGACAGTACTATACCGAATCTACTTCCGAGACTTCAACAGAGCCTGGACCACTGGTAGACCACGAGACAAAGAAACGGATTTCACTTCAAGTGAAAAAGAAAAGCCAGTCACTTCGCTCACCAAAAGAGAAAGAACAAGGCGAAAGCATAGCTTGATGAGATCCGGGATGAGGAAAAACCAGTATGACAGAAAGATGCCACCAGCTGTAGAGATTAGAAAAGAACTGTACTTGACCTTCTAGCACGGAACGGAATCACATTCTATTGAGAGAGCAAGATGAGCGGAAAAAAGAAAGTCCCGCCCCATAAAAAAGGCGCGCTAGAAGAGCGGGCGAAAAGAAAGAGAATTTTGAAAGGTTGGAATTGTCCTGGTAGGACGTAGATTCCAAAAGATGGGCCGTGAGCCCGGAATCAGAATGGGTGGAATCGGAACTCCCGTCGAGCAAGACTGAGCCTTCACTTCAGCCCTAGGAACAATGCCTTCGGAAGTGGCAGAAAGCAGTGAGAGACCATTCCATATTCTTTTCCTCTTACCCTTTATTCTACGAATCTATTGGGCAAAGAATCATCGCATTCCTTATTTCCGGGCTTACTCCTGCCTTTCCTGAAACCAAAGCTGCACACTTACAAAGAATCCTTTCCTCCCTCGCGCTGATTTAAGATAAGAGAGCGGCCGTAGGAGATACAGCCAAAGCCGAATTCCAAACCAGATAGCTCATTTCCTTTCCTCAGCTCAGAGAACTTCACTGGCTTGACAGATTAGAATAAGACTGATTGATTCGTCTTCTTCGGGCAAGTTCCAAGACAGAGATGATATTTACCGTTGATTCTATGCACAGTTTCATTCCTTATATTCCCCCTCTTCTTCATCTCTCTTAGTCTGAGTCTTTTCTGTGCTGTGTAACTTTTTTCGAAAAAGGTCTGCCCTACTAAAACAGATCCTCCCCTTCCTGAGATTCCTACTGGATTTTAGCAAAAAGAGTATGAACACTGTATCGCTATGCCCCTCGCTTAGCCCCGCTCTTTGGTTTAGGATGGATCCGGACTGGACTAAGCCTGAAGATAGAATTACGGACTGGAAGCGAAAACACCGTCAAAATGGCTTCTTTCTTTGTCTCCGCTGGACTTGTTTTGTAATAGCTTGATGAGCTGAACCAAGCCAAACAAGAGATATTACGTTCTACCTTCTGCTTCGAGCCCGGCCGAGAGCACGCTTCCCGATAGTCTCTTCCTTCCTAGAAATAGAACTATAACTCTCAAACCCGTCCCGTCTCCTTACTCGAGATATCTGAGATAGCTCCGTCAACTAATAACTTATAATAGACGAGCCCATTATCCTTCTGTTCTGAACTTGCTTCTTGGTATGGTACAGGAGGAGGGGCGAAGAATTCTAGTTCTAGTTCCGCTTCTGCCTAATCTTTAGTACCGCTTTGAGATTGAATCTTTAGAACCATGTGCCTAAGAGGGCGAGGACCTTTCTAGCCATAATTCTTCCCCCGGTTCTACCTCCTTCTGCAATAGTGATCTATCCCGTCCACCCGCGAGCTATCCATTCTAACCTGTCTTTGCCTAGCAAGATACGTCTAGTTCTCCCTACGCTTGCCTATCTCAGTAGGAAATTGGAACAGTCTCCGATTTCAAAGGCGAAGCCGAGGCAAGAGCTATACCTTCTGGAACCGGAGCAATAACTGCTATAAAGGAAGCAGATGCGCAGGAACGATCCCTAAAGCAAATACTCGGAATGCTCCACGACTAAGTATACCCATTCAGACTCGCTTTTGTTCAATTATAAATAAATAACCACTTTAATGGAGATTTATAGCATCATTCAAGTAAATACAGATTGAGATCGTAGAAACATGAGCTTGTGATATAGCTACACCTAATTCCAAACCGGTTAATGCAAGAACTATAAATAAAGGACCAGGATCTCCTATGAAATAGAAAAGATTATTCATACATAGCATAGTCCAAGCGAACCCACTTAAAATCTTTACTAAACTATGACCGGCCATCATATTAGCAAATAAACGTATTCCTGAGCTTAATGCGCGAAAACAATAAGAGATTAGCTCAAGGAGTACTAAAAAAGGCGCTAACGGCAGTGGGACTCCTGCAGGTAATAAGAAGCTTAAAAAATGAAGCCCATTTTTTTGAAAGCCCACTATAGTAATGCCAATAAAAATAGAAAATGAGAGACCCAAAGTAATGAGAAAATGACTTGTAACTGTGAAGCTATAAGGTATCATACCCTGAAGATTACGAAATAACGAAAAAGTAAAAGTGACCAAGATGCGAGGGAAAAACTTTTGTTTTCCGGAAAGACCACCTATTTGTTCGTTTACCGGGTTCAGCACGAAATCATAAAGAAACTCTACCAAGGATTGCCAAGCATTTGGTACTAAGGTTCCTCCTCCCTTTTTAGTAACAAAATGAACCAGAAGTAGGACCAAACTGAGAGTTAGCAGCATAAAGAAAGATGGATTTGTGAATGAGAAATACAAGTCCCCTATTTTCATAGGAATCAATGGGAGAATGGCAAATTGCTCAAGTGGGCTGTTGGGCGTAATCGTAAGAAAGACTTTTCATTTCATCCCTGTAGTTCCGCTTCTTGCTTTCCAAATTCAGGAAGACTTGTCGAAAATCGCTTGGTCCAACCAGCATGGGAGTCGTCGGGGCATTGCTTGGGACGAGTTAAGTAAAGACTGGCTACCCCTCACTGCACACCAACCAGAGACCACAATACAAAAATCTCTGCTTGCTTCGAAGCACTTCTAGACCGCACAACTGCCGTCTACTCGAATCTACTCGGAACTAGACTGCGCCGATCTGTCGATTCAATCTATGGCATTCTTCTTCTATACGATAGCTTACCCCTTTTCCATTCATATCGATTTGGGTTTTTCCGCACCATATTTAGATCTTCCTCTTCTTCGATCCGGAATTCCCAGCAAATCCTTGACTCCTCGAATACAATGGGATTTCACACCTGGCGAATCTTTTACTCTACCTCCTCTTATTAAGACCATAGAATGTTCCTGCAAATTATGACCTTCGCCTGGAATGTGAGCAAATATATCATGTCGATTGCTCAACCGTACTTTGACTATCTTACGTAGAGCTGAATTAGGTTTTTTAGGTGTTCTCGTTGAAACACGCAGGCATACTCCTTGCTTCTGGGGACATTGATCCAAAGCTCGAGTACGGTCCGTGCGCCGTTTTTCTTCTCTACCATGACGAATCAATTGATTTAATGTAGGCATCGCTCTTGACCTTGTCCTCTCCCCTTATGCCCTATCACTAGTGATTACTCCCAATCCAAAGCACCCCTTTTTCCATTTGGGGGGTAAATACTCCACAATAAGGGGTTTGAGGAGACTCTCTACCCGGGTACCTATTATTCGTCGGCGGTCCGGCGCACCCCTACCCCCTACTCCTGATATCTTCCAAACTGTTAGGGTCAGAGACTTTTTACTTACGAGTCACTGCTCCTCCCCCCGCCTAGATCCCCGGCCCATTTGGCGGATAATGGAAATCTTCCCATTGTTTTAAAAAGGCCGCAAAGAGGTCGGAGTTTGGGTTAACAATATCAAAGAGATAGCGCCCATATTCATGCGGTTCGACATGAAAAATGAACATCGATACAACGCGACGAATATCCGGGTCCTCGGGGCTTTCAACGGGGAATTCCAAGGGTTTAAGCATATAAAAAACCTTCTTGCGCATTTGGCGCTCAAAGACTTGAAGATTTTTTATAGCGAGAATTTCCTCCCGACTTAAGGGGAGTTCCCTAGTTTTTAGGACCCGAGGGGGCTCCTCCTCTAAAGGCTCGGGGGGAAGATTTAGATCGGGTAACCCCCCGGGTGCCATTCCAAATAGAGTATGCTTAAAGACAAGCATCTCTAGGTTTTGGAAGACAATAATGCTTGTCTTTAAACAGACAAATAAAAAGAGGGTCCACTGGAGAATTGACAGAAACCTTTTATAATTTAGTATAGTAAAAAAAAAGACCCGACTTTCCAGATGAAACGGAAAAAAATGGAAAGCCCGGGAAAGGCAATAGACGAAAAGACATAACCAGAAGAATGGTGTGAAATAAATGACTTTCTCCAGTTGAGGCATTTGAGAAAAAAGAAATTCTTCTATCATGCCTCAACTGGATAAGCAGTCGTTTATGATTTCAAGATCCAGATTTTTTAGTTCAATAAAGAGGAGCAGAATTCTAGGATTCTTAAAATTCTCTCCCTCACTTCTTCTATGCATTCCTCATCCTGTTGACCGTTCTCGCTCTGTGCTCTTCTTTGTTTTTCATTATGGTAAGAATGGATTTCTTTCATGCCTTACTTTCGAAGGCTTTCATCTCCACGGGGGCCCGCGCCCTCTCTTCTTTCTTTTTAAAAATGGGCTTCTCTGGGGGTCTAGCCTTGGCCATTTCTTATCTTTTGCAAGCCTTCGCCGAGGCCACACCCTTTGTTGCATATATGGCTCCTTCGGGGGCACAGTGTGACGGTGACAAAGAAGTTACATCCTCCAGCTCGTCGGGAAATTGGCGGCAATATCTAAACTTGCCATCCCCGAAGGAAGGAGATTCCGCCCCCGAACCATCCACAGCCCGGGCCCCCGTAAGGGAGGAGGCCCACGAACCTTCAACCTCATCCACATGGAGTGGCTCGTGGATTGAGAAATGGCTCAATCCCGAAGTCTCATCTTCGACCCCAAACCAGGGTCAGCTGCAGCAAGGGGAAACCGGGGTGGCTCCTGGTCAACCATCCCAGGTCGTGGAGCAAGCGGGACCAGGGCCCGCAGAACAGCAGGCTTCCCTGTTTGCAAAACAAGAAGAAATGAAGAGGGAACTGCGTGATTTTCTACAGGCGCATACCAAGATTGCAACTAAATACAATTTAGTTTCGCAAACAGAAGAACATAAAACATTCTGATTTTGATCGATTAGAAAAAATGGCTAAGGCCATGAATATGTATCGAAATTTAGATCTAAAAAATGCCCGGGAAGCTAGAATGCTCTCAAGGCTACTATGAAGGAATGGGATGACGCCACTATGAATGAAAACGGTAATTAATTACTATCAGCAGGGGAAGAAGTCATTCTAATGAGGTTTTTCCGTACCTCATTCGTTTCGATTCTTTTTTTTCTGGTTCTGCCGAAGCTATTGCATAGTTTACCTAGCCTTTATTGATCTTATTCGTATTCTTATCGAAGAGTGAGGCCCTCTCATTCCTTAGCTTAGGGAGTGAGAGGGGCAAGGGGAAAGGTGGGTGGCCCCTTGCACCGGCGTTCCTTATCTCAGTAGTGGAATACGTAGGATACGACTACTACCAAACTCAAACCTTCCTTAAGCTGAGGAAATCTAATTCGAGAGGTGGATAGATAGGACTACGTCTTGCTCGATCAGGACGCTAGCTTTATTGCGAGCCAAAAACAATAAGTGGAATTCTCCCTTGACTAGATATTTTATTGAATTATGGAATTCTCTCCCCTATCGAAGATTCTCGAAACTCTCAATCCCCCATATCTTTAGGGGGGACTCTTTACCTTCTTTGCGTATGATAAATTCATTGATCGTGCCACTGGAAGATCTTTTTCAATAACGGTACGGCCATGCGATCCTTGTTGTTAAGCGAAGGGGTAGAGTTGAAAATGGATGAGTGTTTGGGGTATCAATCTCGACCTGGCAATGGGTTTCGACTGGTCTAATGGGTTAGATGCTCCTGTTGCTGTACCCGTAGCTGCTTGTTGAGTAGGTTCCTTTGCTCTTATTATGAGGGTTGATGCTGGGAGAGAACCTAGCTAAGGGGAAAGAGAGTGGATGGGCATCCCTTTCCATAGGGGTCTTCTACCCACTTCTACTAAGGCTAGGCTCCCATTGTAATGGTGAAGGGACGCCAGCAAAAGGGTTGGAAGTATTGCAGCATAGGGTTCATCCAAGGAAAACTTTTATGAGCCCCACTAAAAAGGTCCAGCATGACAGATATGGTGTTGCCCCATTTGATAGGGGATGGTGAATAATTCGAGTTGGCCATCTGAGGACAGCGGAAATGGGGTTCGGTACCTCATTCCTCAATCCAGGTACGATCTCCGCGCACCTCTACCTCTATGGGGTTTCTTTTTTTCCCTGCTCTGCTGTAGTAAGGATCAGCCCTTTGAATAAGCGAGGGATTGATAGCTTTCTTTTACTATCTTCTGACTGATTAATAAAGACCATTCCAAGAGAGTAAACGAGAGGAAGGGGAGTAAAAGTAGCAACAGCAGTTAGCAGCTCAACGTAGTAAGAAGAGAGTCGAAAGAAGCGTTAAGCTCTGTCATTAGTCGGAAAAGCGGATCTCAACAATTGTAAAGCGGTCATTCGGACGATATGACAATACGTGTGAGATCGTCCGCATGTTGTATATACTATATTTCTTTCTTACAACGGTCCTCGTGCCCTAGGTTTCTAGCTTGGCCCAGCCTACTGGAAAGAAAAGACAGACTCGAGACTGAAAGGATCGAGGGATGGCTATTCCTGTTCTGACTGGCCTAATGCACAGGGACTCAAACTCAAGGACCTGTTCTAAGGCTGGGACAACTATTCCTATTGCTAAGTTCATCATTGAGGCATAACAATAACAACTAACAACGGAAGCGTATTCTAAGTTCCGATCGGTAGGATATGCTTCACAAACTTCAAGTTATGATCCCAATAAAACATTGATTTTGTTTAGTGTCCCATTGCTGTTTGGGCTCGCTTCTTCCAAGTTCTCCTTCTAAGTTCTCAAAGAGTGCATTGTCTCGATGCCTGTTCATTGAGCCATTTAGCCGAGCTAAGGTTTGGAACCCTAGTTTTTGAGGGTCCAGAGGAAAGAGCAAAAGCTCAAGAGAGGAAAGAATGAATAGGATAGGAGTCTGCTGCAGAGGCCGCCTGGAGACCGAGACAGAATTTCATTATGCCTAGCTTGTCTTACCTTTGCTATTTGCCCCAAACGTAGGAAGGCAGTCAAGTCACTTCAGGAAAAAGAGGAAGGAAGTCAGAAAAGGAAAGGGCTTCGGGAGTGAAAGACAGAAGTTAAAGAGAGTCAAGCGAAAGCGAACCCCTAATCAGTAGAAGAGGCACCAGAAGAGGAAGCGAAGCTGAAAAGGCAAGGACCTATCCACAAAATGGAGCGGATTACATATGAAAAACAAGTAGAATCCCCACTTTCAATGTGGAATTATAAACTCAGAAAACCTATTACTGAAAATTATATGGCGGATTCCTTTACGGATCTAGGGAAAAAACTTGCTTTTGGGACCTTAAAAGGAATTCATTATATTTTACCACTATTAGCTAAATTACCTCCAACCGAGAATATTATTACGAAGGATAATAATAAAATAAAGAGCGAAGAACAATTACACGAAATAAGACCAGGGTTGCTCGATGCTATAAGAATACATAAAAAGGAACAAAGAACACAAGATGAAGCGTTTTTTGATGCCGGACTTTCAAATCAGAAAAATAAGCTTTCTTAAATCGAAAATGATATCTTCTTTGATAATAGGATTCATCTTATGGTGGGTATTTCTCCCAGACCAAATGGTTTATTTACCGACCTTGGATTCCCTAAATCATGATTGGGTTCAGAATGTGAAAGATATAGTAATTAGGAATTTATACAGGGAGGAAATTAATGATGTTTTGAACAATGCCAATCTTATACAACATCAGCAGTTACAAGACGAGCTAAAAGAAAAACTAAGGGAAGGAGCTCATGGATCAGGCTTTGACCCTCTTGATTTAAAAAAGGGGGATTTGCTGTTATAGGAGTCTCCTGCTTAGCTCTGTGTCTAATAAGTGAAAAAGCTTGCGAGATTGCTTCCAAAACATAGCTAGAATGAGAAAACCAGAAGAAAGAACAATCATTTTTCGCGTAAGTAACATAGTGCAACAAAAGAATTCCATTGAGAAGAATCAGCAAGAATCGCATTAAACCACTCGTAAAAGAGGGATACACGAGCGGAGAAGACGTTGAATAGCGTATTCCCCGCGGCGATTCCGTTGTGAAATAACGCAAAAGAAAGGGAGAGGTCATTCTTCCAAGTAGGCCAATCCAAAGAACCACCCATGGCTTCATTCCTAGATGTTGGATCCGACTATCTGGACAGCTAGGGGGAGAAGACAGCTTGGGGGGGAGAGGGTATTCCATGTTGAAGAATAGTATAGAAAACACCCGTTACGCCGACAATTGCTAGCACGGAACTAGCTTATCAACGCTGCACTAGGAAGAGTCTCTAAGACCTATAGGCCAATTAGACTGAATTAGTCAGTCTAGCGACTACTTGTGAGATATGTCCATTAACTGCTTTCCTTGCTAATGAGAGGTTAACCCGCTGGTAAGAAGTGATTGGATGAGCGTGTGGTAGTATGAATTCATTCCCTGCGTAGGTAGGGATTGCTGGAAGATCTGTTATATGGTAGGCTTATTGGAGTGCTTTTAGCAAGCACATTCATTGATGGAAGGAATCGTCTGCTGCTGCTCCGAAGATTGGAGAGGGTGCTCAATCGCTCTCTAGCCCGGATGCACTAAAAGCGTAGGGCTGAGTGAGCATAGTAGGGCTATTGAGTTTCATCCCTACCCAAGAATATCCCCCTATTAGCTTAGTGTTTAGCCGGGAGTGAGCGCACTACTAGTCGTAGGGCGGGAACGGTATAACAGTAGCTACGGTAGCTCAGGCTGTACGGATTGCAGCTATTTCTGAGTGTCTTGCGAACCTTGCTTTACTCAAGCTTTCACGTGGCGTGGCGCCCCAGGGACTTTTTCGCCTTAGGCAAGCCTACCTATAAGTAGAAGATCCTTAGAAGGTAAGGAACTTAACGCCCAAAGGGAAGCTAATCAGTTTTGCTTTTCCAAGGCGTCGCGCTATTCCTTCATTGGCATTGGCCTAGTTACTTCTCCACGCCGCCGACTGAACTATTATTGGGAGGCCTTACGAGGGGTAATCAACTCCTTCACAAGCTAGATGAAAGTTATCCCGGGTTTGAACTAAGACTGTGCCATCACCTTAATAGAAGTAACTAGCCAAGCTCTAAGACTAGGGATATTCGCAGTCCTAAGGCGCGAGAGTCTATTGGCCCTAGAGGAAGTCTAAGACTGTGGTGACAGAATCCTCCCCCTCCTATTCTTTTTTGTCTAATTCAATTCATCTGCACCTTCAAAGAGCTATTTGTCCAATTCCGGGCACTGTAAGAACCGATTCTCTGATTCAATCAAATATCCCATCCCAACCCAAAGGCCGATGAAAGCCCGCCCAATAGCAAGAAGGCTTTTTCAACGATTGGAATGCTTCCTTCCTCGATTGATGAGGCCTAAGGTAAGGAGTGCCTTTTGTGCTTTGCTTGCCAGTTAGTTTTGCGTATCAGTTCCTTGCTTTCCTTCCCCAGCTTGAAGTTCAGTTACAAGCCTTAGGTCTGTCAGGTACTTACCAAGACCTACGATTAGCGGGATAAGCGCCCTTTGATTTGATGCCATACTTCCTTCACTAATGCAGTCTATTGCTCCTGCTCTCCTTGCCTTGAAGTAGGTCTTTCGCTTTGGTGCTAGCCTTCCCTTTGTCCCTATCCGAGGTAGGGTAACTCTTCCGAGAGCCGGCTCAGAAGTGCGGTAACAACATTTTGGTTATATCTCTTATTATATAGGTCAGTCAGTGTCCTTAGTCTAGTCCTTTAAAAGTTTATTTCTTTAGTTAGTAGCCCCCCCTCTAATCACGAGGCTTTACCAAAGCTTAGGTCGGCTTTGAGGTCCGCTTCCGAGCTTGTTTGAATTGACTGAATCTGAATGAGAGCCCGGAGGATGTGAGTGTTTTGATCCTAGATCCGAGTCTCATGCCCTATAGTCCCGGCTTTGAATTCCTTCCCTGAGCCCACCTTTAGCCCTTGCTTTCGTTTCGCGCTAGCTGCTTTCCCTTATGTTACGCTAATTGTGCTTCGTCACCTCTTTTTTATTGTTGATGTAGTAGAGTAGTAGCGCACGCGCTCGCACTTAGAGCCATTACGCGCTTCTCTCGTTATGCAAGCCAGCTTTCTCAAGGAGGAGGTTTAGCAGTAAATTACATCTCGAAGAAGACCTCCTAAGGACGCCAGCCAGTAGAAAACAACAATTTAGTTGGAGCGAAAGGCGGCCAAAGATTCAGACTACGGTCGAAGCCAATTACAAAGGTTCGGAGGAGGATGAGACCCTTTCAAGGAGGTTTCTTTCTTAAATTATTCAATTGAGAGTTTGAAAGCCAGATCGGAGGCGGATTCCATCTTTACTTTAGAGTTTCCATTTTTCATGCCTTAGCAGAAGAGAGGAGGCTGTCAGAGCCTACTGATCTGTTAGCGGATACTAGAGCAGATTCGATTCTACGCTCGGAACCTTGGTCCAGCAATCTACTAAAGCGCTTGGATCGCATGACCGGATCCTATTCCATCCCAAGCTTTCCAAGCTGTGCTTCGGTGCGGCTTTGTGGGAGGAAGCCTTGAACTGTGCAAACGCGGAACAACCTCCGAACCGGATAAGATCTCAAGAGCTTACTACTCCATCCTAATCCTAGGGCATGGCATGTCTACTTTTTCGGTTACAAAGACTCGTGTTAGTCAAAGCTACTAGAAAGCTTGAGCCTCGAAAGAAAGCATGACCTTCGTAAAGGTCCAGTCTAACTCGTATTCGTGATTTACTAACTTCGGCGCCCTAGCTAAGGAGACACGACCTCGGACTTGAACAAAGGGGAATCAGACTCTCAATGATATGATAAGATTCTCTTCTATGAGAAATGACTTACAGCGATCCTGCATCTCCGCCTAGTTACTTCGCTCCGCCCCTTGATGACAAAGTAAACATAGCCGAAAGGCCCTTTTTTTCCTATCCTATAGTGGAAAAGATCTCGGATTGGTAATACGCTCTCTCCGAAAGACGCTTTACATAGTGATCCGTTGAGCGAGAGCTCTTATACACGGGACTTTCGTATTACTATGGCCGCCTGAATCCGTAAGGCTGGTACTTTGGAAATAGTGGTCGACCCCTGTTAGGTAGACGAGTATGGAGAGGCCGCTAAGGTGTGAATATGAATTTCTTTTTTCTCAAATATCATGGATAAATTTACTTATTTCACAGGCTAAAATCTGTTTTCGCTGCCATTAGTACCTGTTTTAGCGGCTGTTGTTCTAACAAAGAAACCCCCCCTATAAACTATGCTAACTGTAATTCTAGAATCGACGGCATATCCTGTATCTGCTGTAGTAATACCCAGATTAAGATAAGTAGTGTAGACACGGATGATTTAAGGATGGATGATGTGCCCGGGAAGGGAAGCAAGAAGGCTTGGAGCTGAATGCAAGCCCAGAAGCAGCAGTTGATGCTGCTGTTGATCCACACAACTCACTTGACCCATCTATTTCTTGTGATGCAGCGGAACCATGGCAATTAGGATTTCAAGACGCTGCTAAAGTCTGGCATTGAGCCCGCCTATCATAAGTATGAGTTGGGAGAGCGAGATAGAGATAAATACCCAATGGACGGTGAAAAAGCTTTCCTGCACGCAGGAACCTTCCTTCTGTCTTGCAGCTTTGATGCTCAGCTCTATTCTCCCGCACACCCGCTCTTGCAAGGCTAGCCGGGAGGGAAGTGCTTTTTAGAGTTTGGTTTGCCTAGATAGGAAGTGCGCTTGCAATGCTTCTAGTAACGATTTTGAAGTGCAATATCTTTCTGTTCCAAGGAGTATGATTGCTTCTTTCTTTGGCTTAAAAGCTAGAGTTATTAACGTGCGAAAACAACCATTTCTGGGCATGTTCCTGATACTAGTGCAATTCGGGCATTTCGGGAGAAAACCGTTAGCAAGTAATCCCTCTCGAAAAGAAAAAGACTAGTTGCGCTTGCCGGCTGGTTGATCTGGTCTTTCCTGTTTATGTTTACTTCATAACCTCTCTTTCTTAATTCAATATCTGTGTCTCGCCTGCGAATCCTGCTAACTCGTCTTTTAATGCCAAAAGATAGGCCTTTGACGAGACCTTTTTGGGACATCTAAGACTGACTGATGCCCAATCCCAGTCTGATCTACTACGCTTGAAAGGTAAGGTGCTGATCGTAGACCACCCGTTCTCATAGAGATCCGCCTTCCCTCGATCGCGGTTCGCAGATCTTCCTCAAGGCAAGGGTAGCGTCTCATTATTCGCAATAATCGTTTTCTTCTTTTTGTAGAAGAATGCTCTCCTCTCCTCCTGATTCAAGCGGAGGCAGCAAGACATAGGAAGTCCAGACAAGACAAGTCCTTTCCTTCTAGTGTGCTTACCTAAATGAATCTTCTGCGCACCTTGCGCTCTAATGTAGAGAAAGTCGTTTGTTCATGACAAGGAGACAGATTTGAAGATGAACCTTCACCCAAACCGAGTTCTTGCTTTTGGATTCAATCCTTGGTAAAGTGTTCGATCTCGTGGAGAGGTACGCCTCTAAAAGAAAAGAGAGTAGATATAGGCTCGAGAATAGGCTTGATGAACAAACTGCCGATACGGAATCTGAGCCTTCAAGCCAAGCCCTTGAACTTCACTCCTAGGCCATTCAATTCAACAGCACGAAAAGTCAATCCGATTTCGGTCAGATGCTAGCTTCAGGAGCTTCCTCTTAGTTAGGCGCCTGGCCGAAGGTTGAAAGAATGATTCGGGGTCAGAGGAAGAGGGCAGCATTCAACCTTTCCTCTATCTATGATTGGGAATTCCTCCAGTGAGTAGAAGTCCCCGGAAAGGTAGATGGGATAAAGGATAAAGGTCTCACTCTGCCAAACCAAAGATTCGGGATTACCCTTTCATCGATTGGGATCAAACAAAAGTAGAATCATTTAGAAAGACCGGGATTTTCGCTTAAAGCCGATTTCCAACCTGTGACTGAGAAAACTAGATGAATCAAGGTTCGAGGACTGACCGGGCGATGAAGTCAGCCCAGCCTTTCGGGTTTAAGGAGATTGGAGGAATTACTAATTTATGCCTGGCCGCAGGAAGAGCCAACTGGTCTCTCGATCCAGAACAACTAGGAGGCGAGCGGCCCCTTTCTCTCAATTTGGCACATAATCGTCAGCTACTATGGATTTCAGGGTTTTCCCCTATGGATTGACTCAGAAAAGAAGAAAGAGGCGCAGCCTTGTAGAAGCGAAAAGAAGAGCTATGAACAGAGCAAAGTGACTAAATGAGTTCAATCAAAGAGCGAGAGGGACATGTATAATCTAAGGTAGAAGACGATAAGAGAAGACGATTTATCGTCTTGTAGTTCTTCCTTGAAGGTGGACTTCCCATTCCAGCTATTCTCCATAACTACGGACTTAGAGCACCACATCGAAATTAGACCCCCCGCAGTTCCTTGAGCATCCACACTAATCAAACCACACCGATTCACTTTCCACACCCCCCTTATTGTAGCACCGTCCACCGAAGAAAGCTTTGATTCCTGAATAAGAACAATATCGGCCTTTAGTTTCCTCAACGCCCCTTTAACCCCCACTTTTTTTCTTAATTGGGTTCTCCTCTCACGTTCCACGACAAGATCTTCATGACAAACCAACACCCGCCTTGGGGAAATAGCTGCAGAAGAAGAAAGCCTTCGGAGCTATCTTGTACTTCTCTTTTATTTAGCCTAGCTCAGGAGAAAGAGGCCCTAGGGAGAGATCTCCACTAGGGTAGACGGGCAAGCAAACTACCTTATGCAGCTGGAAGACCAGGGAAGGTATGCCGCTTTTAGGCAATCAAAAATGGCGACTGAGGAAGCAGTAGGGGCGTGGAACCGAGGATTTCACCTATTTTTCTCTATGTAAAAAGAAAGACCAAGTACCTTTCTCCATAAGCAAAAGATAAGAGCAGTGCAAGGTGGCCTAGTAGTAGATTAGACTCTGGCGGATCGGTAGACCGCCAGAAGGTAGGGCTTGTCCGCCATTCGAGATAAAAGCCTATCCGGTCATTGCTTGCCGGACCTAGAGCAGTAAGATAAGAGCGCATTCCCCTCCTCGCTCAGTAAAGTCAGAAATGGATGAAACTTCCTTGTTCTATTCTGATTTACTTGCAGAAACCTCCCGAAATTTTTACATCAATCTGATTTCCCTTAATAGACGTCCATACAGTTTATGGAAATACGGGAATGGGCATTTTAAAACATATGTAAGTTCCTTTTCCCGAGATTGGACAGTCAAAGAAAGAAAGGCTAACCCCGTCTTCTTGCAATGGGCGGAATCGATGCAGAGTTAGCACCAACCCTTTCAACCTTTTGGAATAAGGGTCGTATCGTAGCGTTAAACCCGGCTAATCGAGTGCCTTTACTAGTTTTCTGCTCCCGAGATGAATGTGAAACCTCTTCTGGTCTGGCACTCTTCTTATACATACTATTGGATTAACTGGCATAAATTCAATTTCCTTTCCTAAGTGACATAAAAATCCTGTTTCAGCTGATTCTCAAACAGCAGATTCTGTAACAACCAATTCTAGTATTCGACGGTCTATTTTTCCTTTTTCCCAGTAGGTGCAGGCTTCATCGAAAAGCGACCAACCCGAGAGGGGTCTAGCTCTGTGCACTTAACGTGATCGATGGATCTGTCTTATCGGCGAAATAGACCGTCAGATATCCGGAAGGAAAGCGAGACGGGAGTTAAACGACCAAGCCCGACGAAGGAGAGGGAGAAAAGTACCAGGATCTAATTCCCAGGTCTTTGTTGGATCTGTCAAAGCTTTCTTTTATTACGCGTGTACCTATCTCCGGGGAAAGAGATCACAGATAGTTTGACATAACCAGGCACGGAATGGGAGAAGATGAGCTGTCTAAGACTCCGTGAAGCAAGGAGTTCCGACTAGGACTACTAGCCGCATTCTAGCCGCATGGAGTAGCCAGAAGAGAAGACAGCAATCAAGCAAGCAAGCAAGAAGACAGGACAGACAGACTTGATCAAGTCAGCAAACTCAAAGCATGAGTTCTACCCTTTTCTCATGGAGTCCGGGATATGAGGAGATGAGGGCAAGAAGGGAACTCAACACGGGCCGTTCTCAGAGCTTTGACTAGCAGTCATGGTAGACGAGAAGAAAGGAACTGACCTACTTCAACTGCACTGTGGGAAATACATACTTGATTCCTGTGGCCAGGTCGGGTTACGGGTTAGGCAAGGAATCAGAGCGGCTGAAAGCCAATCGAAAACCGGCACCGGCATAGAATGGATCGCCACTTCTGAAGAAGCGAAGGAGGAGGGCGCGACGCCAGCTCTTCTTATTACGATTACGTGAGTTTTGACTATCGGGATTTGGCTCATTCAATGCCATCAACCAAGGAAGTTTTTTCGACTTCAGGGAGCTCAGTTGAGTGGAAGCCGCAAAAGGAGAAGAATGCCACTTTATCGAAAGGGGAAGGACGGTCAGACAGAACTCGACTTCCAGTCCAGCAGAGAGAGAAAAGTCCCTCCTCGATTCTTTCTCCAAGTCTGAACCTTCCACTTCTCTGACATCAACCAATCCAACCCTGCCAAGGAGATACCCATCTTCTTTGATGGGATGGTGAAGGGATTTCAGTCCAGACTAATTCTTCGTCCGCTCACTCGGAGGAGTAATCCCGTTTTCAAGAGAGTCAGTTGATTCACTTGCTGGATCTCCCCTGAGTCTCTTTACTTTCATGGTGAGGGACTCAATACGATCATTGGTTCTTCCCCCTTGTTGCATTCAAGCTGGTATGGCTTTCTGGTATTTCTTTATCTTTAAGGTGGTATTCTCTTGGATATCGGTTTGGCTATTCGTTTTGTCTTATTCATATTATTCCTTCAAGGGTTGCGAACTCATGTATCTTGGTTTCGCCCTCATGTATGGGTCTCTTCCCTGGGCTATCTTCCCTAGCGACTAACTATACTCTAGCTACTCGGTTAGTTTAGACAAAGCCCATGGAGCCGACATCGGTAACAACAAGAGACTAGCATTCGCCAATAGGAAGAAAGCCTGAGATCCTGTATTCCCGACCCGGGAAATAAAGCGGGAACTCCAAGCAGACGTCACTCGTAAATCACTTCATTCGTTCACCTACCCCGGTTACAGCATTCAAGATTCCACTCGTAAGAATCCGGCACTCACTATTCTATTTAGACATAGTCGATTCCCTGACTTCTCATGCGGACCACTTACAGTCTTTCATTCTCATGCCCACCCGGAGTCGACTATTGATCCGTCGCCCGAGCCCGTTCCGTTGGCCGTAGCCGAAGGCTACGGTAAGCAAGCAAGGTTTTACCAACCTGTAACTGGTCTGCAACACATGGTTGCAGGATAATATTCCACTCAGAGGCCAGTCTAACAACCTTCTGCTATAGGGGTCGACACTCCTTCTCCCAGTTGTTCTGTGTTGCTGCCAGGTTCTTGAAAAAGTTTAGTAGATCGAGATGGATGTCGATTCAGGGATTTTCATGCTAAGGAGAATCTCACGCTCAAAGCGAGTCACCCTAAACAGCATCCGTTCGCTCCCACTCTTTCGAGCTCGAACGTCAATAGCAAGACTGATTACCAATCCCGGGGAACAGCTACCCCAGCAGAACCTGCAGTTTATCTACAGAAGCTTCTACTTTTTATATATGAAAGAATCTACCAAAGAGACGATTCGAAGTAAAGGACGCATTTTCAGGTTGAATCGAAAGTACCGCGCCAACATGAAGGAACATTCATGCTTTGAAATTGATTCAGACAAGACGAATTGACCCACGCAACTGATAACCCGGGTAGAGCTCACGATCATTCAAACACGTAGCACTCATAGATCACTCCCAAAGGAAAGAAAAGGAAAAGATAGCTTCTTTAGCCTCTCTTTTGACTCGTTCTTTGTATACTGGCTCTCTCTATTACGCTTTTTAACTCACTCCAAGTATTCTGCTTCTTTTCACTCGCTTCCTCCAAAAAAAAGGTGTTTTTCTTGAAAATCTGTCGAGAAGCATTTCCGTCACCCTTGGTCTTGGGGACTAGCCCTATCAGGAAGAGGGGGGTCTTGCTCGAGAATAGAAGCGAAGCTTTCAGTTAAGTCAACAGAGGAAATGACGATTCGTCATTCAATTCCAAACCAAACTACTAAGGAACCTCTGAATCTCAATACGTATACTAGTCTGCAGACGCAGAAGCTGAATCTAAGGCGGATACGTACCACGACTCAGGAAGAGCTGGATAAAGCAGAATGATTCTCATTCCCTGACCAAGTTGAGCTTGATTTGATTGAAGCCGCCGTTCAAAATACAAGAAAGAAAACTGCGATGGATGAAGATAACGATCACTGGAAACTAGCACTCTAGATCTAGCTGGGGGGGAAGCCCTTGCTTGTGCTTCTCCTGCTGGCTCGGATGCTTTCAGGGTAAAATAGAGAAAGAAAAGAAACCGGTTCAACTGTAGCTTAGACCGGACAGGTGGTGGGTCAGCTGACGTGATCCAATCAATTGCTTTCACTCGGGTTGGAGTTGGAAGGTGACTGGGACACTCAACTAATAGCGGGCTTTTGCGTACGAAAATCAGTCTCTTTTCCCTATCTAAGCTATATCAACATAGCCAACTAGAGAACTCATCCGCTTGTCAATTCTTGGTGTAATACTCATTTGTAAATGATTGGTGTCAGAATTTTTCATTGATCAGGTGTGCTCAGTCTCATCCGTGTAAGAATTAGGAATTCCTTTTCCAACTCGTCCCAGAATGGGCGTTATGGCAAAGAACAAGAAGAAAACAAAAGGAGAAATTTGTCCAATAGTAACAAATGGTGCCTCCACTGGTTGACATCCGATCCAACCTAGTAGTAAGCAATCCGCCAAAAGCAACCAAAAGATTCCTTGGTGAATCGGGCGAAAACTTGAACTACGCACATACATACTTTTTAAAAAAGGTAAAGCCAACAGACATATAAAAACTGGTGCTATTGCGGCTACACCTCCCGATTTGTCAGGTATACTACGAAGAATGGCATAGATCGGTAGGAAATACCATTCCGGCACAATATGAGGCGGGGTGGACATCGGATTAGCAGGTATATAATTGTCGGGATGCCCCAAAACATTAGGAGCATAAAAAATCCAAATGGAAAAAAAGATAGCAAAAGCTACCCAACCTACTAGATCCTTTACATAAAAATAAGGGTAAAAAGAAATTTTATCCATCTCTGAATGTACACCCAATGGATTATTTGATCCATATTGATGCAATGCAGCCAGATGAAGAAGACTGGCGCCTACTAAAATAAAGGGGAGTAAATAATGAAGACTAAAAAAACGATTTAAGGTGGCATTGTCCACGGAGAAACCACCCCAAAGCCAAGTCACTATGGTATCTCCTACTACAGGTATGGCGCTAGCTAAGCTTGTAATTACTGTAGCTCCCCAAAAGCTCATCTGACCCCAAGGTAGTACGTATCCTATAAAAGCTGTCACAATCATTAAAAGGAAGATTACAACTCCGAGACACCAAACAAATTCCCTAGGACTGCTATAACTCGCATAATATAAACCGCGAAAAATATGAAGGTAAACCACAATGAAAAACATACTTGCCCCATTAGCATGCATATAACGGAGCAACCAGCCCCCTTCAACATCTCTCATAACGTGTTCTACGCTGTTGAAAGCTAGATCCACATGAGGTGTGTAATGCATAGCTAAAAAAACGCCAGTCACTATCTGAATGACTAAACAAATACCAGCTAACGAACCGAACCCCCACCAATAACTAAGATTGCTCGGGGTTGGATAATCTATCAAATGCTGATTAAGTGTGGAGGATATAGGTTGTTTAAGAAGAGAGAATCGTTGGTTACTTATAGTCATTTCTCTTTCCTATCGTGACAACTCTTGTTCCCCCACCTTTTTAGCGTTCTGGGGCCCTACTTAACTAACTATATATATTCTATAGTTAGTTACCTTTCTTCCACCTCCGAAGGATGTAGGGGGTGCGAAAGAAGCTACAAGGTAATCCTGGGTTACTGAAAAGTCGTCCGACTGCTCGGTGATCAAATCAGAGAGATTTTGACCGCTTTCTCTTCTCTCCAACCCTCTCGGACTGATCATCTTTCTGGAACAAAGCAAGCTTAGGAATGAATCTAATGGAAATTTAGGTCTCTTTGGAAGATTCTTATTTCCTCTTCGGTGAAAGAGGGCAAAGGCGTGTGGGAGAAAGAATTCTAAAAGGAGAGAATCTTTCGTCCACCACACCAAGCGGGACAGAGCTAGACCCCTAAACAATTGGAGGTTCTCGCTCATCTCTTGGGATCCATATCATCTGAAAACTTTTCCTGTTCCATTAGCATAGCTAAATTTGAATAGGATGACTCAGTGTCAGGAAAAGTAAGCCCCCCTTGCCTTGATTGAATTTGGCTTCGCTGCGCCCTGAATCAATTAAAAAGCTTATTGATTCATCCCATTTCATTTAGGCGAGAGGGAGGCTGTCAGTCACCTGAGCTACGGATTTGTCGGTTGGGAGATTCTTGAAATTGAGAAAAAAAAGGCCCTCGGGTCCCGACCCACAAATGAATAGGAAGCGGGGCGAGGGTCTTTCATTAAAGGGGGAAAAGAAGGGTGGGGCTTTGTTCTGGGGGGGCCGCCTTTCGCAGCTTTAGAAAGGAGAGAATGAAAGTCACTCTCTCCAACCCTTTCTTTTCTATCTATCCTTAGAAGTAGGGCGAGAGAAAGTCAATGTGCGTTGGCGAAACTAAGGGCTTTTTTGTCTTTATCATTCGAAGGGCGGGGTCCCACACTCTGATTTCAATGATGGGAACAACCTCCGCACTCCGGTGCTCCAATGAACAACAGTTCTCCGCCTTACTCTATTTAGAATAGTGGTCGATCCCTCGGGTAAGTTATGAATATAACTTAATGTTATGTTCACGCGGTGATATTCTTTCTTTTCAAGAGTACTACCCTGTACGTAACGTAGTCTATGTCTGGGCTTGACAGGAGATAGACAGAGGCGGTAGAGAGGTCCCCCAGCCCCGTTAGCATCTCCGATCCGAGATAAATAAGGGGTTACTCCGTTAGGTCTTTGACGGTCCGGAGCCGGCCGGTAATGGATCTACTTACCTTGCTTATGGACCAGCTGCAGAGCTAACCCTTGTTCTATTGGTTTGGTGGTTGCTACCAAAACGATTTCTTTATGCCTATCAAAGAACCGTGAGATGCTAATCCACGACGATAAGAGAAATTCGAAAGAACTCATATATGGAACGGGGGCGACCCGTGAAAAGACATCGCTTTCTTACTCGTGCAAAGGAACTTTTTCTTGGCAACTTGGAAAACTTATAACGATCTTTGTCCCGCATATCACTAGTAAGATCGGGATCTTTACAAATTTTTCTTCGTATCAATTCATATTTAGCCGCGAGCAATCTACGTTTGTGATCTCGTATATTTCGCTTCTCCGACATCTTACTGAGTTTCCCCCTTATCTTTTTGCGCTAGGGGCTTCTCGTAAGCGGAAATCCCACGCGGCTAAATATGAATTGATACGAAAGCTTTCAAGGGTCACAATTAGAGCGGGGCACCCCTGCCTGAAAACGCGCTCTAGCGGCTTCTCCGTCAAATGTGCCCTAATCTCGACCCTTATCCTTTCTTGGGGCTTGGGGTCCTTTCCTCACATCGGCCGTGGCTCTCTTAACTTAAAGGTTGTGAGCCGGATTATTCTTTCTATTCTTCCCCTCTCCCGTTGGTCGAGTGACTACGTACCTCTCCCTCTCTGTACCATCGACGCCTCGGCACCTCGCCTTCCAATTCCAAGAACGCTCGGTATTCTTCTCCTGTTTCTAATATTTCAGGGCCCATAATCGTCAAAAGCATGGCACTATCTATAGATTGCCAACTACTATACGTAGTATAGTAGAATGTTGATGATAGGTTTTTTCACTGAGGGCATAAATAACCATTTTCGTTTTCTTTTCATAAGGTGTCAAAGGGATTCAAACTTCTCCTAGGAAATGAAATTACAACATTTTTCAGCTATAGCTATATAAGTTGCAACTTTTTCAATTTGACTAGTCGTCTCAGAAAGAAAAGTCAATTAGAAGAAAATGCATCTATATGAGATGCCAGTTTTTTATTTTAGGAGGACGACACTCACGACTAAAAGGAAATCTCGGGAGTTCAAATCCAATACCAATTAGAAGCTCGGTCACTGATAGTCTTCCCCCGACTGTATGATGACTAGACAATCTTCTTCTTCGATTACTCGTTCCGTTCCTAATGAAAGTAGTCAAAGGAGGAATTGAGTGCCAAAGAGTCCTGCACAGAATCGGAATGATAGGTCAATGCTTTGAGAAGAAAGTAAGTAGGCTCGCTACTAACATAGACTAGGAGGGAGGCACCAAAGATATTAAAAAGGCTCCTACGATGAGAGCTATCGGATTGGCATGGAAGATAGAGCAGCGAAGGGAGCGGCACAGATCAAGGTGCAGAATACCTAATAGGAGATTGCTTTGTCTTACTCCCGAAAGGATTGGATACCGGAAAGGCCTCCAAAAGGCTCGCTACTATTGGTTGGTATTTTCGGTTCTCCGGGTGGGTGCTTTCCTTCCTATAGTTCGAGAGTTGCAGGAGCAATAAAGGAGCTTCCATTAGCATTAGTAGTTGGCACTCATCCCGCTCTTCCTTCCTCGAGGAATGCAGCAAGGTCGATTTCCGTCTTTCAGTATGAGTGAAGTTCCTGTTCTGGAATGAATAAATAAGAAAGCCTTTTCGAGCCCTTCAAGATTAGGGTTTTCTCCTTGGGACTTCTTTCTTCTCGACAATAGAGCAGGTGTATCGCTTTGATAGCTTAGCTGCTGTGTCACTTTTCAACCGTTGTTGAACTTTGATACAGGTGTAGTGTACCCTTTTCATAACATAGCAAGCATAGCTGTAGTAGTAGCTGTAGCAGGTCATAACAGGTCATAAGCAGTTGTATGGCTTTCCTTTCGTTTAGTAGAAAGATTACTTTCATAGCACAAGTAGTGCTTGAGTGGGAAGAGTTGTTCTTTCAAGAAGGAGTGCTTGAAGAGAGAGCTACCCAAAGGAGGAGCAGTATACGCGACGGTCTAAGCTTTACATAGTTGTCTTTGTCTCCTCGGTTCGGTACTCCCTCCCTCTTATTCTTCCTCTGTAACAGCTGCCTCGCTAGCGAAGGGTCTTCCAAGCCCTGAGGAAGCTGAGTGCTTAGCACTGAATTAGTAGGACCACTTCTACCACTTGCATAGCATATCGGTAGTAGCTACAAGTACAAGACAAAGAGCTAACTCAAGAACGAGCTAACTAAGCAAGGAGTAGCCCCATTTCAATCAAGAGTAGGACCTTTCCCATCTCAAGAGTCTCATCTAGCATCTAATGGTAGAGTCGGACCAAAAGATAGAGCGATAAGAGCAGCGAGTGCGTAATCAGTAACAACTGTTGCGAGCGCTTAGAAGAGCGACTGAAGCGAGGCCCCTCCCTGTCACAGAGCCCTAATGAACAAGCGAAATTGCAGTCAGGGGGAGCAATACGAAGGAATGGATGCACTTCAGCTATGGCGGGCGAGGTTCCCGAAAGAAAGCCCGCGAGCTCATGACCTTTGAAAAATAGGGCATTCGCTCCTCACTCATAACGGAACTCCCCCCCTGAAGTGATAGATCTATCACTGTCGCTCACGTGAGCGACAGACCTGCTTGAGATGGAGGAGCACCACTTCTTATTTTAAGGAAAAAGGAAGCGAATGGAGTCTTCCTGAAACCGGGCGGATTCTCTAACATAAGGCTAAAGCAGCTCCCGTTCTGGTTCTATCTCTAGCTGAAAAACGATTTATTCGAGAACAAGGCATTCCATTCGTCGCAGCAAGATATCTACGGAGTAAGGCTAGGAATTGGACAACTAGGCTGCAGCTATTGAAGAAGAATCGCTTGTTGGAGAAGGAGCTTTAAGCAACAGTGAAGCTACCAAACCCTTCTTTTCTTCCCCTCGCTTTCCTACTTCGAACAGGGAGAGAGGCTACTTTCGAATTTCTCGTTGATTTATTATAATTAATATCTTTTTAATGCATTTTTCCCGGAAAATGAAAAAGTTGTTGTTAACTGCAATTACTTACAACTACTATATAACAATAACAGCTTAAATAATTCTAATTATCTATTATATAGATTACTTACAGCGTTCTTATCTATTTCTATTAGCAACTACAGCTATAGTAGTATATATGTATTTTGACTTATATTCTTACATGCTATCCCTTCCCAGACTCGTCCACGCGGTAGTTGACGCTAACGTGAAAAGAAAAAAAGCCTATTTACTATTTAGGTTAGGAAAGTGAAAGGCTAGACGAAAGAGAATCTCACTAAGCAAAGAAGATAGGAGCTAGACTGAATATAATTCTATTTGATCTCTATGGCAGCTAGAAAGAGAAGGGAAGCTCATTTATCGACAGCTATATTCTATCTATATTAGCTAGATTACTATTAGCTAGTTGCTATACACAACTCTTATGACCTAATTCCTCTTTCTTTGATCTAATATTCATTCGATAGGGACTTTCAAGTAATAGGAAAGGATAAGGCAAGGGTAGGTACCACTACAGAAAGACCACAAGGGCTCAAAAGGACGGAGCAAAACCAATTGATACTAATGTAAAATCTTATCTTGTTCAAGGCCGAAGGTCTACCTCACTGATTGAATCTCGGTTTCTTTCTTTGGCGTAGATGTTTGTCTTCCTCTGTTAACGGGAGGGGGACTTCCTTACAAACTCTATTGTGAGAGGTTAACTCTCTCCTAGATACGCCAGTAAACCGGATCATTCCATGCAAAAGGCTATCGAATCAAGCCGTGCAAGAGCCAACCCAAGGAAATCTTACAGCAAAGTCAAGGGCAACAAGATGCCAAATCCAGGAAAACTGGGGGCTAAAGCGTACCAATTCCCCTCAAAGGGAAAGAAAGGCGGCCATCAAACCAATTCCTCACTAAATGGAAACTATCTCAGAATGACCCAAGATCGGATCTCAAAGTCGACATCGGATTGGATGCCGAGAGGTTGGACCGACCAAGTTTCTTAATTGCCTTTCTGTTTATTTTCCGAATCCGAGTGGAGAACTGAGACACTGATATCAGAAAAGTCGATATTCTAATGTGGTTCGACAATACACTTTTCACTTATGCCGGCGATGATAGGTGGATTTGGTAATTGGTTTGTTCCGATTCTGAGGCCCCTACGCAGTCAGAAATGCCGGACGGTCGAAATCCAAACTAATTGATACAATTCGATACTTTGCCGTTACCTCGGTCTCCAACTTCATCGATTCACACAGAATCGAAATAGAAAAGAATCCCAATAAAGTGAGCCTAGACAGTAATATATTTCTAAACGAAGTAACTGAGCAATGGTTGTCAGGATATGGTGATTTGAGCAGATTTTCTTTTAAAGAACTAAAAAAAACTTTTCATGTTATGAAATCGGATATTTCTTTGTTTTCTGATGACCCCAAAAATAGTAGTATCCGCTCATCTATCGAAGTAGTAATGGCCCGCAAAAAGTGAACTGAACTTGAGTTGGAATCTGGGGAATTCTTGGTTTCGCTTTCTACTAAAAAATCTTTCTATTTCTCCTTTGAATTACTCATATATATCCTATTCATTTCGCACCGGAAACTATTCTAGGAGAAGTTCGAATCCGTTCCGTTCGGATATTGATCGGTCTTGGTTTGACATGGTTTACGCGTTACTGGTTCCCGGAGGAGTTAATATCTCCATTAGCTAAACCCTTTCTTACCCTGCCTTTGGACTCGTATTTTGTTTGTACACAATCAACGGAAGCCTTCCCGACATATGTTGCAACGTCTTCAATAGCATGCTCTTATTTCGTCTTTCCTTTAATAAGTCATCAAATTTGGTGCTTTTTGATACCCAGTTGCTATGGGGAACAAAGGACGAAATACAATCGATTCCTCCATTTAAGTGGTTTTCGCTTCTCCTTGTTCCTGTTCCTAACTCCTCCCCGGGTAGTTCCCAATGTTTGGCACTTTCCATACTTCGTGGGTGCAACATCAACAAATTCGCTCATGATCAAGTTACAACCTAAGATCTATGACTATATTATGTTAACTATTCGTATTTTGTTCATTCCATCGGTATGCTCCCAGGTACCTGTAATTGTGATCCGTTTGCCAGAACCGAGGGGTCTTTCTGTGGAAACCTCCACGAACAATCGTCGTTTTTTGATGGTTTTTCCGCTTCTCACAGCTGCTCTTTTCACACCTCCGGATATCTGGTGCCAAATCGTCGCCCGTTTCCTTATTTCTTTGATAATAGAGTTGGCTATCTTTGTGGCATCGATTGTACAAGTTCGTGAAGAGGTCTGGACGAGTGGAATGAGGGGGAGCGGCTCGATCGACAAAAAAGAGAAGGAGCCCCCCTAGAACCTGGCAAAGTAACTATCAATGAATTCCCGAGAAATTCTCAACCTCCCCGTAAAGATTATAACACACAGAAGACTCCTTACCGTCAGCCTTAGGAGCGGGATGAGTGATGCATCCGGCAAGCGCCGGTGAAGAACGCAAGCAAAGCTAGAGTGGGAGGAACTTTTCTCATTAAATTGGAGACCCCCTTACTCTCTCTCTATAAAAAAAGCTTTCGGGAAGCGCGAAGAGCTAAGCCACTAATGTCGTGGCGAAGGTTATACCTCAGAAAGTCAGCGAAGAAACTAAGGTTTCATATGTGTTATATCCTTTCGATCGAGCGAGAACTTCTAAGGACGGCTTTCATTCCCTTTTTATTTTAAAGAAGTAAAAAAAAAAGAAGACAAAATGAATAAAGTAAAATTCTTACGCTTTGAATGATGAACAAATCTGTATGCATTCGCTCATCTAAAATGGAGTCAACCTCCCATTGCGTATTGGTACTTATCTGGTATAGAATAGATCTGCTTCTCTTTGTTCCTACAAACAGAATTGTGACATTATAAAATACTAAAAAAAAAATGGAATCCTTTCTCCGCCACTGAAAAAGGGAGGTCCATAACATAGTTTTTTCCAGTGCAATAAAGTTACATAGTGTCTATCTTTCGTAGGGGGTATTCCATGGGTTTGCCTTGGTATCGTGTTCATACCGTCGTATTGAATGATCCCGGTCGTTTGCTGGCTGTCCATATAATGCATACAGCTTTGGTTGCTGGTTGGGCCGGCTCGATGGCTCTATATGAATTAGCAGTTTTTGATCCTTCTGACCCCGTTCTCGATCCAATGTGGAGACAAGGTATGTTCGTTATACCCTTCATGACTCGTTTAGGAATAACCAATTCATGGGGTGGTTGGAGTATTACAGGAGGAACTATAACGAATCCGGGTATTTGGAGTTATGAAGGTGTGGCTGGGTCGCATATTGTGTTTTCTGGCTTGTGCTTCTTGGCAGCTATCTGGCATTGGGTGTATTGGGATCTAGAAATCTTTTGTGATGAACGTACAGGAAAACCTTCTTTAGATTTGCCCAAGATCTTTGGAATTCATTTATTTCTCTCAGGAGTGGCTTGTTTTGGGTTTGGTGCTTTTCATGTAACAGGATTGTATGGTCCTGGAATATGGGTGTCTGATCCTTATGGGCTAACCGGAAAAGTACAATCTGTAAATCCAGCGTGGGGTGTGGAAATGCCTCTTTTCAGCTATGTCAAAGAGGCATTTCCACGCCACTGATTTCCCGATCGTCGTATCAAATTCAAGCAAAGGCTAGGGTTTTCTGAAACATTCCAAGATCGAAGCAACCGCCGCCAGAGACAGGACTCGGGAAGCCATTCGTCCTTGTTTTGTCTCAAGAATAAGATCGGATTAGAGTATGCCACTAGCTACTTACAAGTAGTCCATCGATCGGTAGGCCCTGACTCCTTTCCGGTGGAAGAAAAGAGCCCTTCCTTATATAAAGATATAAAGAATATAGGCTAAGGCGATCTTCTTTGAACTCAAAAAAGATTTCACTTTCATTCTTCCTGTGAGTGAATCCTATCTTCCGAAATTGCGTAGAGAAAGGAAAGGAACCTGCGCTGTCGCTTGAGGTGGTATCACTGGCCCACGTCTACACGCAGTTCAAAGCTGGCTCCAGAAGAGGTTGGTCCAACAGCTCCGTGGCTCGAGGCAAAGGTAACCGCTACCCGTCTCTGGCCCTAGCTCGCAGCTCCATTGAGCACTGAACAAAGACACATACATCGAGCACAGCGCACAGACTGGGTTAAAAGCCCGACTTGGTTTAGCGGTTGCACCAAACCTCACTGTGGCTAGTGAGACAAAGTAGTAACGACCTGGCCCCTCCCTTCCTTCCTGTGGGGGACCATTACGTTCCATTCCCTGAGTAGGACGAAATTCACAGCGCTCTGACCTGTCTCAAGGTAAGACTGCAGCAACTTTTGTTGACAGGGTAAACACGAAAGTGGGAGCGGGTTGAGTCCAGACAACCGTAGTAAGATGACGGCGTCGAAAAGGAGACAACCGATGTCAGAGGCCTAAATCTCTGGGCTGTTCGGACCACCGAGGTTATTCAAACGAAGAGTAGATCAGTCTAGCCAACTGAGGATTTGGTTTTTGTGAAACACGGAGAAAGAAGTCATGTCTCCGCCGGTTCCTGCGCTTCAATACATTGGGCTTTCGTACTGGATTTTCTTTCTGGTGCAGTTCTATCCGCTGCTTTCTTATCTTCTTTGGCCGCAGGTGCGAGGGAAGGGGCTGATATGGTTTCCAATCCCGATGAGAGAGATGACTGGTGTTATACCCCTATCTCTTATTCCCCATTCTGTTGACTATATACAGCTGGTACTGAACTCACCCATCGTCGCTTTCAAACTAGTGGTGGAAGCTATTCTATTTAGTAATTACATAAGATGATGACGGAAGCCTCTTATTTAGCCGCATGGTTGTGCGATAGCTCCCATTCGTTATTGTTCTGACGCCCGAATGGAGAACGACTCGCACGATAGACGACCCGCGAGCTTCAAGGCTCAAATGCGGTATCGGTTGTTCGAAACCCTCTCGTGACTGGGAGCAAAGTAGGTACAACTCGGCTCTAACGGCTGGAGCCGTTACGCAAAGTTTCCTGGTCTTAGCGAAATCAGCACGCGTCCTTAACCTGGTCGAATTCTCAGCTGGCAGAATCAGAGCAGGTGTTCAAACCTGTTCTGGGGACGGCCCCAAGCCCGATAAAGGCGGTTGATCAGGCCTCCCGCGAAAGATATCAACGCGTGCCGGGAGACGAAGACCCTGGGCGGAGTGGGCTTTAGCTATTCCAACACTCCGTAAACCAACCTAGTCAGTTGGGTAATCCGATCTCACTTTTCACGGAATAGGGAGCTGTTCCGCGGCGTCGGAGGGATGAGTACTACTAGTGGGCTGGATTCTTCCTCTTCTCTAGCTATGGCTTATTTTTCATGGCGGGTGAATAATGTGATAACTCATCCATGCGGGTAGTCCCTATCTGCTGTCATGCCCCTCTAAAGGCTGTGTCAAACTCCCGATAGTCCAATATCGTAGATCAAGAGATAAAGCCGCTTATTCGGATTTGACTTGCGCCTCAGCTTGATGAAGGTCAAGACATTGGCAAGGTCCTCTTGCTCTTCTCTCGTAGCTATGTCCTCAACTACGACAGCTACTGGAGTGAGGTTGCGTAATAGAGTGGCAGTTGCCTATTGACAGAAGTCATCTCGACGCACACTCACCTGGAAATGGAAGACTGAAAGCCAGAGTCTTGAAACTAAGGGTCTGAAAGAGTTCTCTTTCTCTTGCCGGACTCGTCAATGAAGTCTGAAGTCAAGAAGCGGTGTCAACTCTTGGCCTCGGAGCTTCTGTGCCGTTAGCTGCGAACTCAACTCTTTTGTCATCGGCTCATCTCCTGATATTTAATGAAGTGGGCTCATACCTGACTCGCGCAAAGACGGACCTTCTCCTTCTGTTAGACCTCATCCATGATATGTCGCTTTCATTGAACTAGTACTCGTTGCTTACTTTGATGAGTCTGAAACACCTCCCTATCTTCCAATAACGTATATAGGAACTGCTTCATTGCTCCTTTCTTCACTCTGATATGGAATGGAATCATCTTTCCGGAAAGTTATTTGATAATATGAATAGACGGGCAGAAAAACTCTAATCGAGGTAAATTTCCGAGAAGTCCAGTTCTGGTTTGATACCAGTCTCAGGGTCCAACTCCTCTAATACAAGGAATGTGTCCGCATCGTACCGAGCTTTGCTCGGGAGGCCCTGGATTCACAACAACTATGTTGTCCCCTCCACTTTTCATCAGTGCTTCAAATACAAAGCAGATGGTGATCAGAAGATGGTGACTTAATTCTCAGTTAAAGAATCACACTATGCTGACGAAAAATCTTTCGTCGATAGTGAAGAGGCGACATCTACATCCACACCCCAGTCCTCTAAAATAAAAAGGGAAAAAAGAAAGAATAGAAGCCTAAGAGTAGTCCTAAGCGGTCTTCAAAACCGGTTAAAGGACCCGTATTGGGGAAGCGACTCTGGGTCAGACGATGATGAGGTACTACCGAAGCCAAGTCCTCCTTCTCAGAGTCAACCAAAGCTGCCAGAAAGGGTTACTGCACCTCTGACTAAGGTCCAGGTGTCAAATGTCGAAAACCTAAAGACATTTGTCGTTAAGCCAAGAAATAAGGGGCAAAAGGGGATTCTTTATTACAAAAGCTCCCCGCAACCCCTTTCACATGATGACATTAACATTGAAGAGGAACATGTCACTTCCAGCCAGACAAGCTACAATGGGTTTTTGCGACCCTAGGATAAAGCAAATCATGGAACGGGAAGGAAGTAAGGCATTGGAATTAGGAAATAGCATTTATCCCAAGATAGCGGTAGCAAGTCTTCTGTGGAGGCTAGGAGTAGGAGTAGCAATAGGAGAAGGAAAGGCAAGAAGAGCCCTTTCTATTGTAGTGGAAACCATGCCTTTCCCACTTTATTCGAAAGCGCCCCTGTCCTCTCTTCCTTCCTGCTTTCTTACGACAACTACCTATTGTCTATATCATCCTGAAAGAACAAGGTTATCTAGAATCGTCCCTTACTCCATTTCTTTCTGTTAAAGGAAAGCCCATGCCTTGACTTGCTTCACGCTGTACTTACTGCTTGCTTACATGCTTACTTGGAACTGAACTCTCATGATTTATCATAAATAAATAAAAGAGCGAGATGTGCCTCCATGAAGGCCTTCTCTTCAGAGAACCCCTCAAGGAATGGTTGACCTAGGCTAAAAGAAGCGCTGCTTTCTTCTCAGCTCGCTTAGGGCTTGGAAGATTCTTCGCTAGCGAATCAATCGTACGTAGTAGTTTTTTTCGTTCTATCTATTCGAGATTGGGTTGGTGAATGGAATTCTTATCTGAAACTCCATTACTTTGGAGCTTGCTTCGCATAGGCTACACAGAAGTCACGGAACTCTTCTTTAAAGAGTAAAAAAAGTAGCAGCAATAGCCTTTTTCAACTATGCCTTTCGTCTTTCGCCCGCTACTTCATCGCCTGGTCTCGATGAGAGCCTAAACTAAATCAGTTAAGCGGCTTCCTTTGAGGAAAGTCGGTCTTTTTGGTTAAAAAATTCTATTATCCTTTCTCTACGCAACCCAGGGCTTTCACCCACCCGAACGGAGTCGAACCTTCACTGCCTTTCCTCGGCTCACTTCACTTGCTTGACAGGTTAGAATCCAGCTAAAGATAGGAGTGGATATTGCACTTGCACAGCAGATGTTGAAAACAGCGGTTGTAGATGCAGCGGATTTAGTTCAATGCCATGCTTATTGAATGCCTCCCACGCGTACTTCATGCCAAAGCTTCTCGTTCGATCCCTTTCCCAAGCGTAGAAGGGGTATCGGAAGATCTCTGCTTACCTTAGATAGAGGAGCTACTCTAATAGCTTATGGGAGCTACTTGGCACGCTTGGCCCTAGATTATTTAAGGATACTCACTAGCATAGCAGACTGGCGCTATACAGACAGCTATTCTAGACTGCATAGACTAATGCTTGCCTTCTTGCTTATTCCTTCCCTCTAACCATAGTCTTGCTTGCCACTTGCAAAGAAAGAGCTTTCTAGAGTCAAGTAAGGAGAGATTCACTATCTTCCGAATCATGCCTTACCTGAATGCCAGTCTTTCTTGTCCTTATTATAAGATTCAACTCTGACTAAGCAAAGAATCCAGATAGGAGATTGAGAGAGTGAGATCCTAAGTAATGAGATGAGCTTGATTACGCACCTGATTGACTCTTAGTTACTGAAAGCGCTGATGAACGATCTTCCTTATTTTAAGAGGATGTAACTCGGATTCCTCCTTCACGGCTTGAAGCCGGATAGCTTGAAGCTTAAGGGCTATCGGAATTCCCTTTCAAACTTTCTCGAGTCACCCTAACGTAACGGCTAACAGAACTTGGCTAACTTCTTACTGAATGCCGTACTGAGAGTTCTCTCGGGACGAGCTCTTAGCGATTAGTCAGTCCGGGTCCAGCTAGTCTTGCACTTTCAGACCGGTCCTTCAAACAAAGGCTTAGTAAGCACAGATTCCCTATAAATATAAATTTCCTATAAAGACAGATTTCCTTTCTTCCCCAGAATTAGAATGCTTGCCTTAGCTAATACTGATTGATTCACCGCAGCTTCTCGTTTCTCGCTTAGCTCTGATCTGGTGTCGTCGCTCACAGTCCAAGAAAGGTAGTCCTTTCATTGGCTAACGGGATTACGCTTAATGGGATAGACCGATCATCGCTTCCTTCCCCGACCCTTCGAATGATTGATTCAGTGTGAGAATAGACTCTCTCTGGTAGAACAAAAAAGCCCTTACTTGTGCTTTAGAACAGCAGGGCTCTAGTTCTTTCTTTTGTTATTTCGATCCGTAAGTAAGAGTAAGAACCTATCCAGCTGAGCACGATCTAGGCTACAAAGGCACTTCCGCTCAGAAGGTGGCCCAGCTCACTTCGCGGCAACGACATCCATCCAACGAGATGTGCTTCGGGAAATTCACCATAGGTGATGTCCGCAAACGTCTGCATGCACCCAGCTAGATTTAAGATATATGTATGGTTGAAGGGAGCTGACAGGGAGTCAACAAGGGAATATTGCACCCCCAATCTCGATCTACCGCCGGTTGGATGTCGTAGTCTTTCCACTCATCTAAGTCAGCACCATAACCCAATTTATCTTATGGAAAAAACGTTACAGGTCAATAGTTAAGCTATGATGGGTTCGTCGGGCTTTGATCCCATTCCGAAGCGTTCTGCTCATTGAGTTTTGTAATAAGGTTCCGGTCTTTGTTCGGTGAATCTCGAGGTCTTTCAGATCTCAACCGAAGGGCCCGAATTCAACGATTTCCATATCCCGTTGATATTTCTTTATTCTTCTTATTCCCATCATGCGCTAAGCACACCAGATGATCCACAAGAATGGTGCAAGGATTCGACCCTATAACCGTACCGTCCATCCTACCCTGTTGGTGGCCGGGTTAGCACCTCTCGTCGCCTCTTTTTTCCAACCCTCCACCAGGATTAGCATTTCCCAACAAAGCTACCAGCGAGAAAACAGGTCTTTTGTGAGATTTCATTTCAATGATCAGCGGAAGTCTAGCTATGGATCTCCTTATTTCCATCCTATCTACTAATTTAGTTTTTTTTCAAGCATTTTTCGAAAATCTTTCTCGATTGGCCCCAACTTCATAGATCAGCACACCGAGCCCCTTGCTATGGGCAGAGTTTGATAAAAATTTGTCTTGGGCACGTGGCTCCTGTGAACTTGGAACTCTGTCGAGTATCGATGCTTTCAACTCTTCTCCACTGGTTCGCCTACTCGTATGTGCCGTCTAGGGGCTCATCAGAAGCAAGAACTTCTACCTTGTCAACTAGCTCAAGATTTGAAGGTAATTCGTAGTTCGCTAACATTCACTCACCTGGAATACTTCCACCTATCGGCTCAGAATTCCATTACGCCCAGTTAACTCACTGCTTTCGCGGATTCGCTAAGCAACTGAAAGAAAAAAAAAGAAATGCTCAAAGGTGGCTTGGTAACATGCTGGCTAAGGTTGGTCTCCCTAAAGCCGAGCGTAGGGTGGCTACTCTACTCCAGTATTTTCCCTTTCTTTGCGGGCAGGGGTGCCCTATATTCTGTGAACAAGACTGGGTGGGGCGGGAAGAGAAGGAGGAGCATTGAGCAAGTAAAGGAAGCATGACATATCAGTTTAGTCACTCTTTCACTAGTGATTGAAAGCTAGGTGCCCTTACAAGAGGGGAAGAAGCTCTAACGGAAGCACCCTCGGGAATCCCGCCTTTCAGATTCTACATCTGCTACTGCTGGAGTGGATAATGACTCTACTACCTGTGCCAGCAAACAAAAAAAAAAGACTTTAAATAAAATAAAAAAAGGCTAGGTGTCCATGCCACCAACCAACTCCTGAAAGAAAAACAAGAGCTTATCCGGCAAACCAGTATAAGTACCCATCGAGTCGAGCAATGATCAGGGGTCAGTTTCAACCTTAGACAGTGAGAGATCAACCGCAGATGGAAGACTACTCCAGCCTAAAAGGAACATACAGTCTTAGGGGGGAATCCTCAACAAAAGCGAAAAGATCAACAGAAAGCCTATATCTATTAAAGTAGCTCGCATGCAAGGAGTTCGTTTCCGTTCCCTCCCCCTCCCCTGCTGCTGGTGGTGCCAATCTAATGCTGCTAAGATTGGTTCAGTCGCTAGCGAAAGGAGAAGGCTCCTACTCACTTTAGTAGCTCTACCGGACCAGACAAAGGCAAAAGACAAAGAAAGAGGCGGGCAAGTAGTGGAAACTCTTAGATAGGAACGTTCAGCGATTGAATTGCCTTCAGTAAATCTAACCAGCTAAGCTACCTAAATAACCTTTCTAATTAAGAAAGGGCAGTTCTGTCGATTCCCAATCTCGAAACTGAGAGTGCGAAGTCACAAGCTGATGAGCTATATGTGAAGTTAAAAAATCCAGTTAAAAAAGAAAATATATAGCTTGATAGCTGAAACTGGAACTCGAGCCGAAAATGGAAATGGTTGGAACGGTCCCGGCTGCTAACCACGTTTCGCTTTATTGCAAAATCGGGAAGTGAGGGAGAGGCTTTCACTCACGGAGTTGCGACTCCTACGGACCCTGGTTCCGAAAGGACTCTATATGGATAGGTTCGGGGCTACCCATTTGACAGTCACTCAGACCCTATAAGGACACGGTAGGGCAAGCCGAGTGCAGGGAGGTGTGGTTATTTTCATACATTTCTCCTTTCCTTACTGCTTCCTTCATTCTGTGGTTTTGAGTTCCCTTTGCCATTCTTCTCCGAAGTTGGCTAATCTTCCAACCAAGTAGTGAGAATATGAAAGGTCAGCATGTAGATGATGCCGTTATCAGGTCTTCGAATTGAGTTGGAAGACGAAGACGATCTTGGGGCCATGTAGCGTTTTGGACAGCTTCCCTTGTTAAGGAGTATAGTGTATTAAGCATGGGATTCACCACTCCTATATATCGATTGTCTACCTTGCCCATGACCGGCACCCTTTTTCCTTCCTCACCCTTGACTTTCTCTTTCTGGGACTCTCTATTTTCGCTTTCGACTAATTCTGTTCGGGAACCAGTCTTCCACGCCACCTGTGGTTTCCGGGCATGGTCGTTCTGCTTGGGACATGTCTGCTACGTCTCCAGCGTTCTCGGGCCCTCGCCCCGAAGCAAGGCAAAAATCGAGCATCGAAGTGAGCATATAAGAAGAAGTTCAAAAAAACTAAGTTAATGGGCGACCACCTTCAACATGAATTACTTTCTGGAAGCAGGCCGCCACACCTCCCCTGTGAAAGAGGGCTACGCAGCTGATTCGGTTAATCACATGTCAGAACAGGATCTATTTTTCATTACCAGCTTCGGGTCACCCTTTTTCTTCTTTCTTTGCTAAGCTCTTCCATTTTTGGAGTCTAATAAATCATTTTTTTGGAAATGGTCCATGTCTGCTTGTTCTTCTGTACGGCCATATGACAAGTCATTTGCGAACATTTCGGGAACCTTTGGTTGTCTTTTTGTTCCAAACATCGCATCCAGTATTGCTGGTTTCTTTTTAAAAGAGCTAGCTCATTAGCTATCTGTGAGTGGGGCTTGTTGAAAGCATCTACTCGAGTGTATCGAGAAACGTACCAGTCATCTCAACATTCCAAATTCCTATGTTTCTAGCCAGCAGCCTATTACGTAAACAGCTTTGTCAACTAAGACATATACATTGGAAAACTAATCCTCATGCCAGGTTCAGTAAATCTAAATCGCAGGAGAAACCTGTGGTGGGGAGAGGGGGAAGGCGACGGCTTCCCTCTACCTTCCATCGGCTTAGAAGTGAAAAGGCGGGGGGCCGGTGATCAGAGAGTGTAGAAAGAAGAGAAGTGAGTCTCAGTGAGGACTTCTCCCTCCCCGTCCGCTATTCATGCTTGGGCGTCGGGGCTATCTTTCAAATTCGAATGATTACTTAATTAGCCTTTCTTCTTCGAAGGACTGATTTACTGATTGTGGCAGTCTTTATTCGTAAGAATGGAATCTGTATGCTTTTCTTTTTTTCTGCTATCGATAGCTTTGAAGAAAGGAATGAAGAAGAACTAGGTTCAGAGAAGATCCTCAGCAGGGACGATTCCAGTACTTATATTACTAGAGCAGTTTACAAACTTTGCTAATAATAGCTCACTCTCCTTGACTTTAGAAAGGAAATCTGGACATGTGACTGATCCCACCATGTTCGGCTCACGCAAGGCTTGCTTGCATCCTGAGATGGGAGGACTGGCCGAGATGAGGGTCAGCGCCCGTACTAGCCCTTGACTAAGCGAAAGCGCTAATGGATGGTGATTTCTTAGTTCTTATACTAAGGGTGAGCTTACGAAGCTTCAAGCTAGGCTTTCCCTCCATTATAGATTAGTTCTTTACCTAGGCTAGTAAGATCAGGAAGGAGACATTGAAATCAAGAAAGATAAAGGAACGGGAT
>Ga0325404_1000185_pt1:57500-59714 | contig 59714 bp, 38 predicted proteins | sample PopdelMetagenome_18_FD_205664 | JGI IMG/M metagenome (GOLD analysis project Ga0325404, IMG submission 205664) | Populus deltoides microbial communities from Bellville, Georgia, United States - Xylem-Control-R1 | ecosystem: Host-associated > Plants > Phyllosphere > Stem >...
GATTCAAGGAAGAAGGGAGAAGGAAAGGTTGGCTTTGATTCCAGATGTTGACGTAATAGAAGGAAAAGTCCCTTGCTTAAGCCACAGGGCTAGATCGGGCGTGAATACCAGATATCAAATATACTTTCTGGGTGTTCTCCGGGGTCTTTTATTTTATTGAAAAAAACGAAATAAACAAGGGCCAATACAATAGGGGATCCTACGGCCTAAACATCTTCTTCTCGTATCGCAGCGCAGGGTGTTCTCAAACGGCGAAGCCTTAACTCCCTCCCGCATAGCAATTCAATGGTGAGCGAGCCTAGTGGTTCACTTAACAGAAGCACTAGGTGAGCGGGTGCAGGACGAAAGAGATAGATTTCTTTTATTCATTCCCCCGCACCGCTATGGATGGATTTAATGTAGTACCTTATTACCTCACTGGGAGAGAAGGAAGGGAAGACACAGACTCACAATAAGAGGGACTTTTTAGCTATCCTGCCTACGCTATTACATAGCAGACAGACTTTATTTGGTAGCTACATGCCCAAGGTAAACCATTCCCAAAAAGAACCGTGTCCCATACCAACTACCAAAGGAAAGAAGAAGACACCCATTTAATAACATTCTTATCTGTCCTATCTTGATCTAACCGCCTGGGAAGACCGATTGGAACCAATACCGCTAAAGAAAAGGTACGTTCCGAGGCCTATAAACTTTGAATCCTCTGCAAGATAGCACAGGCTCTTTGCCACGTGAATCATAATAGGCTGCTGTTAGCATGTTAGTTGCCTCTTACCTGACCCTTCTTACTGGATTTCCGGTCTTTCCTGATGGTGAATAAGCGCGGATTAATTAGCAGGTAACTTGATATTTCATAAAACTGGTAGAGTAGAAAGATTAGCTCTTCGCGGCAAATAATGAATGGATTAGATTAAAGAACAGTCGTAAGGCTGCATTGATCGAATAGATGACTAAGGCTTAGAACTGATAGCAATTGAATCAGCTGTTGATGCAATAGAAGTAGAAGGTCTTTCTGCCCCCTGCTCTCGAACGTGCTCTTGTCGCAATTGAATCTGAATACCAGATTTTCTGGGTATTGGCAGTGAATCAGATAGAATAGGTAATTGTTCCATTAGGAGCTCTTGTCTTATAGAAGTAACCGGTGTTGGATAGAAGACTGTTTTAGTTGCCGGCTTGAGAAGAAGCTACACATTCATCTTACTCGAGAAATGACTTTTGAATCGAGAGCTTTTTTAAAAAAGATTCCTATTTAGGAAATGCACTGAGAGAAAGTAAAGAGAGTAACTGCAATAAGGCAAATTTGACAGCATCCGATTTTGTACAGTGCAGACGCTTTTGGGGCATTCTCCTTCATGAAGATGGCATCAAGCCGATGTGGGACTTGAGGAATAGAAGGAGCTCTTTGGAGAGTGGAGAGGAATAACCGGGATTTTAAGCATTCTTCGTCCCTTATCCGCACATAGATCTTTTGACAGCTGGGATGGACTTTTGGTTTTGGGATTGCTCGGAACTTCACTAAAAGCAGGGGAAAGAAGTGACATCATATATAAAGAAAAGGACTCGAATGCAAGCTCCTATGGAACTGTTTGGTGGAATTGAATCAAGAGTACCACTTACAATTGAATCAGGAACCGCCGCTAGAAGGGGAACTGAATCCGATCCTGCTTGACTTTCTTTGCCTAGGATGAATACCCGTTCTTAGAGTGATAGTAGCTGTGAAAGTCTCCGGTGTGATTGAATCAGTAATCGCTCCTACCTGTTCAAGATTTTCTAACTGTGAAATCATCCCTTGCTCTCGTAAGCGGTGTCACTGCTTTCACCGAGGGGGATAGAATAAGCTCTTTGTGACGCTAACTAGAAAAATCATAAGAGAAGAAAGATCGTAGCGAATGAAAGGTAGGGCACAAGGCTATCCGAGTTCACAGGTGTCGTTGTTTATCCCCTTATTCATTAAGATTGGGTTGATGTTCAGTGACTGGCCTTTCTCTTATGATTGAATCTATATGCATTCTTTCTTAGGATAGGACTTGATCGACCCAATCAATATGTATAGTAGAATCAAATTGATTCCTACTTCAACTATTTTTTCTCTTTTCTCAACTAGTTAAGAGGAGTCATGGAAAGAACAGGTTCAAAATCACGATCAATTCCTTTTTCAAATCCTGCTGCAGCTGCACGAGCCCTTCCCGCGTGCCATAAATGACCTACGAATAG
>Ga0325404_1000189_pt1 | contig 59113 bp, 26 predicted proteins | sample PopdelMetagenome_18_FD_205664 | JGI IMG/M metagenome (GOLD analysis project Ga0325404, IMG submission 205664) | Populus deltoides microbial communities from Bellville, Georgia, United States - Xylem-Control-R1 | ecosystem: Host-associated > Plants > Phyllosphere > Stem > Wood/Secondary xylem...
CATGGAGAATGGCTCCACTGTTCATGTGAACAGTGGTGCATGTTTCTACTATTCCAGTAGGACTGGGTCCGGTCTAAAACTAAATGCATTGAACCGGGTCCGACCCAATAAAAAAAAATTATTTTATTTTTTATTTTTAATTGTGTTTTATTGATGACGTAACATTTGCAGAATTTGATCATAATCCTAATTTTGTTCCTGATTATATTTTACCTGATATTGTTACGCGTTTAAAAAACCAAGGAAACTGTACTCCTTGTTTAATGTATTTCATACGTGATGAAATTGTAAATAGTTTAATTGAACAATAAAAAATATTTTATATAAAGTATTATTTATTTCATGATATAATAACAATAGTTAAATTTACAATATTTAAATTAAAAACCATCAATATTAATATATATATTTTTAAATTATTTTATAACTTTAATTTAAAAGGCATTCTTATATAACTAAATACATTAAACTACTTTTTGTTTAACCTCAATTTCAACTACAGTTTTAACCAAACATACATAAATATCAAATCAACCTCAACTAAAAGTGCTTTTTATAAAATAATTTTTTTCAAATCATAACCACAAAAATTATCACAATACCGCTGTCAGTTTTTCATTATTATTTACATTTTTATATATTTGTTTTTTCAGAAAATATAATTCACTAATATTAAAAAGCAAATATGAATACATTATAATTTTCACAGGCCCCATACAGAAAACAACAAATATGAAAGTTAAGTCTATTAGTGGTATCTCGTGCTTATCGTTTCGTAGACTTTAAGACTGTTTGAATTTGCAAGTGTAACCTGCATTTTATAACTTTTCCCTGTTTGGGAACGTGTATTTTAAATTAAAAAAATATTTTCAATTGTTTTAATATATTAATATTAAAAATAATTTTTAAAAAATAAAAAAATATTTTAATATATTTTTAAATAAAAAATATTTTTAACCATCACCATTACTATAATAAAAAAACACTTTATATTATTGTTTCGCTTTAAAAAACACAGATCACATATCATTTGTCACGTGACAGAAAATATTGGCCGCCAGTGCTCTCAAACCTCGCCACTCGCCACTCGCCACTCGCCACGTGTTAATCAAGTCAGCTACGGAGATGTTATCAAATGATTAAAATAATTGCTTCGATGTTCGTATCAACAGTTAAGCAAACACAAATCTTTTTTTATCTGCGTCGGACCCTCACAGTATTCATTCGCATGCTTTATTTCATATATAAAGAAGATAGTAAAAGAGATGCTTTACTGTGGAGATGGGACTGTATAAGTGCGAGATGTTGCGGACAATATTCATATGAACATTTTATTGAGTGATCAAATGAATTTTTTTTATATATAAAAAATATAAATCAAAAAAATTATAACGAAATTAGAAAACATAATGTATGAAAGATTAAGATTAAAAAATAAAATTAAAAACAAATAAAATATTTACAAAAAATTAAGAATAAAAATTAAAAAAATAAAAGAAAAACTAAATTTATTAAGAGAACCAAGTTGTTTTTTTAGGAACGAGAGAGAATAAAAAAGAAAAGAAAAAGCTTATCGATGACAAACCGACCACTCGATACTAGCACACATCACTTAAAGGGAACAGGTGTCTTTCACATGTTGGCGTTGCCCACATATGTACCACCTATTTTTCTTTTCTTTTTTTATGAAAATACTTAATTGTTCTCATAATGAAAAAACCTTTGTAAAAAGATAAAAGAACCCTTTAAGGCTATTTTTTTACTTATAAAATCATTTTAGTCGTTTTACTATGTGTATTTTTTTTTATGTCTAGTTAAATACCAAAGTATTTTTATCTGACATGATAATTAAAAAAAACATTTGTGAAAGTATCAAATTGCTTCGTTAAAGCTATAATTAAAATTTTTGCTTTCAAAGATATTTTGGTTATTTCACTGTATTTTTTTTAAAAACTTATTTGTTTCTTATTAATTTGGTAATGATTAATGCACTTTATAAAAAGACTTTAATGTTCTGTTTTAAGTTTTTTGATGTAAAAAAAAAATCATAATTACACTCTTCTAATAAATAATATTTTTATATTTTTATGTTTGTGCCAATAAAGTAATAAAATTTATTTTTTATTATTATTTTGAAATTGATTTTTTTAAAACTGAGCAAAATATTCATAACCTTTATTCTTTCTTTCTTTATTATGATATTATCTACTTGTTCTAAAAACCATATTAGATAATAATTATATTATCTATTTAGGCTTTCATTTGTGTGTGTATTTTTTTCCAAGGAATTCAATTTGATTTCCTAAAATTAAAGAAAATATGGCAACTGTTTTCAATCCTAAAATTTTCTTTAACAACATGAAATGCTGTTGTTGTTATTATTATTATTATTTAATTCTAATATTAAATATAAATTATTAAATTTTTGGAGAATATTTCATTTAACTTTGAAGTTGGAAGATTTTGAGTAGAAACTTCTTTACAAAATAAGTTCTTATACTATATTCATCTTTTCAATATTTATTATCACAAGTATTTTTGAAAATTATAAATAACATGAAGGATGTACATCACTCAATATATATTAAAAATAATATTTTAAGGTAGTGTAAGCATAGAAATTAATTTTGGAGAATTTAAAAAATTATTATAAAAAATATTATAAAAAGAGAGAGTATATATATTTACTATTTAAAAAAAAACAAAATAATTGATGAAGAACACGAGATAGACAAAAAGAAAAAACTAACTGATTAGTTTTTGAAACAAAAAAGGACTATTCAATCCGTTGTGAAAAAATAGAGGGACTAATTTATAATCTACTCCAGTTGTCTTTTTTTTTTTTTTTTTGCCCCGAACACTTTGGTTTTGGATGATCAAAATTCAATTCAATTTCATTCAAAGCAACACAGAAAGAAGGGAAAAGGAAAGATGATAGAGTGACAGACGCTATCAATCTAACCCTTTATTTTGTTTTTTCTAAATATTATTCGATTAGGAAGTTTGTTTGTTTGTTTTTGTAGATCTCCAATTCCGCCATTCTTGTATCGATTTACTGTTGGGTGTCAACTTTTGCCTAATATTTGTCGGTTAGGGTTTCGGCTTCTTTAATGGAGCCGCGTGTTGGTAACAAGTTCAGGCTCGGCCGAAAGATCGGCAGCGGCTCCTTTGGAGAGATCTATCTAGGTTTTTTTTTTTTTTTTAATTTGATTTAAATAATATTTTTTTAATTTTTTCTCATTGGCTTTTTGGATTGAATTAGGTACGAATATCCAGAATAATGAAGAAGTCGCCATTAAACTCGTAAGTTTCCTTTTAACTAATGTGATTTTCCCTTTTGATTATTTTGTTTAATTCCTCTTCGTTTTTCCTTTTTTTATTTTATGTTGGATTCAGTTCAGTTAATTATTTAATTTGATTTTGCTATATAGGTGGTCTAATTAATGTTGTCACTAATTTCTTTTAGCTGCAGGGGAGGATTTGCTATATTTGGACTCCACTTATTTTTTTTTTTTTATTTATGTTTGGTTTCAATTTTCAATAAAGAATTTAGTAGTGTTGTGAACTAAATTTTCTATTTCTTCTTACTGCACAACTTTACTAATGTTGGATTGCTTTTCAATCAATTAATTGTTTTGATGTGTTTTTAATTTAATGATTTTTCTTATTTAATTTTCTTTGTGGGTTTGAGCCGAAATGATTATATTCTTAGCTCTCCGTGATCCTTGAATTGTTCAGGAAAACGTCAAAACAAAGCATCCTCAGTTGCTATATGAATCCAAGTTATACAGAATCCTGCAGGGAGGAAGTAATGATATTTCCTGACATCTTTTTCATGATTTTTTTTTCTGTTTATTTAATTTTTTAAAATTTATTTTTGTATGAGTGTGTTGTTGTTTGTGCATTCTTCTATTATTTTTTCTATCTTTTTTCTGATCATTTTCTATCTTGGCAGCTGGTATTCCAAATGTGAGGTGGTTTGGGGTTGAGGGAGACTATAATGTTCTGGTGATGGATTTGCTTGGACCTAGTCTTGAAGATCTCTTTAACTTCTGCAGTCGGAAACTCTCTTTGAAGTCAGTTCTTATGCTTGCTGATCAGATGGTGAGTTCCATCAAATTTTCCATTTTCAGTGTGAGTACTTATCTTTCAGAAATATTATCTATTTATGTTGTTGTGTCCTTTTCTTCTCTCAAGATCAACCGTGTCGAGTTTGTTCACTCGAAATCATTTCTTCATCGAGATATCAAGCCAGACAACTTTCTTATGGGCTTGGGAAGGCGTGCAAATCAGGTCTTGATATGAAGTATATGTTTTCTTTTATATATATATATAGATATATTTCATCTCTCTCTCTTTTTTCTTTCAGGAAATCCATATAAAAATTGTGTTGTTCACTTGTACATAGGTATACATCATTGACTTTGGTTTGGCAAAGAAATACAGAGATAGTTCAACCCATCAACACATTCCTTACAGGTGAAAAGATTGTGTTTTGTGTGCATGTGCACATTGTACACACATATTTGTGGGTGCTTGTGTTACGTTAAATATATTTTGATACTCTTTTGCTCTGTTTGGGATTATATTAAATAAAACTGCATATGGAAATTCATGTCATCTGCCAAAATCCTCAATAGTTGTAATATATATGCTGCTGTTATTTTTTTGGTACTTAATTGCATTGATAATTGGGTTCTGAAATACAGAATATTGGTGACTTGTCTATGTTTTACTGTTGATGTGATTGTAGAAGTATTTCATTCAGCTATCTCATGTATACTCTTTTGTTTTTCACCTTTGGTATTGCTGTTGATGATATGTGGTAATTAAGTCATTACTGGAATTGACACACTACAGGGAAAATAAAAATTTGACTGGAACTGCTAGATATGCAAGCATGAACACTCACCTGGGCATTGGTATGTGCCTTATCTGTTTTTGTGCGTGGTAATCTATTGGCCTTCCGTTTAGTGCCCTTTGTTTCATAACATTGATTGCTCCATTTTTGACTTGTTGGGCTGCACAGAGCAAAGCCGGAGGGATGATCTAGAATCTCTTGGTTATGTCCTTATGTACTTCCTGAGAGGAAGGTGATTCTCTCTGCCTGCCTACTTACCCTACCTTGCTGTGTATCCTCTTTTGCAAATTTGATCACTGATATGTTTGTCCATGTAGCCTTCCTTGGCAGGGACTAAAAGCTGGAACTAAGAAACAAAAGTATGAGAAAATTAGTGAAAAAAAGGTTTCTACTTCGATTGAGGTAAATTGGTTCTAATTACCAAGGTTGCCTGCAAATTCTGTTGCCAAGTCTAATAATCTAACCTGAGATATGATGCTTCCTCAGGCACTGTCTCGGGGTTATCCAACTGAATTTGCCTCTTACTTTCATTACTGCCGTTCACTTCGATTTGATGATAAGCCAGATTATGCTTATTTGAAGAGAATATTCCGCGACCTCTTTATTCGTGAGGGTAAGGATGTTTTAGTAGTTAAATGCCTTCAAGTCCACAGTGTCTGTACTGGTCTCTGTATTTCACTTCTACTGGCTTTGATAGAATAATAGAAGTGGCATTTGAATTCCTAATTGTACCTATTGATCTTATATTTCAGGCTTCCAGTTTGATTATGTCTTTGACTGGACAATATTGAAGTATCAGCAATCACAGCTGGCTAATCCTCCAACTCGCGGCCTTGTAAGTGTTTGTGGAACATTTTACTTCTTTTAGTTATTGGTGTGGAATACATTTGAATTTTTCTTGTTTCTGTTAGGGCCTTGGTGTTGGAACCAGTTCTGGAATGCCGCCTCCTATTGTCAGTACGGATAGACAAACAGGTAGTTTATGTTGAGTTTTTAAATTGGTTCCAAGTATTCCTTCACATAATGGTTTCTTCATTTCATAAACTGTCTTTTCTATAGTGGATGGTCTCTTGTTGTAAGATTTTTTATTACTTTTATTTAGTCATTCTCCAATTTAATTTCAGTCTTTTAATTTGCCAGTACTCTCTCTCTCTGTGTTATGGATCTAGAATCTAGCTAACTACAGCCTACATGTTCCCACTTGGGAGAATACCAAATAGCAGTTAATTGATGAAGAATAAACTCTAAAGAGAAGGTGAATGATTATCCCTTAACATATGCTTGGGTTTAATACCTTTTCTTTCGTCAATGCAGGTGGAGAAGAAGCGCGAGCAGCTGGCCAAACAATGGAATCCTCTCGTCGGAGGCTATCAGGACAGATCATAAATGCTGGAAGTTCTTCGAAGCAGAAAAGTCTAGTTGCTAACGAATCTCCAATTACAAAGGATGCCATGGTAAGTTGCTTGGATTTGTTTTTTCTTTTTCTGCCCCAAATTGTGCAAAGCTTCCTATTGTCTTATAATGCATGATCAAGCTTTAAGTATGGCCTGATGCATGTTGAATATTAAGTGTTCTATTTTTCATATACATGTTTGCAACTTGTTCTGCTAACTTGCATTTGGTAAATCCCATCAATCCTGCCCCTTAAAATCTTGGCCGGTTTCTGGGCTCACTGACAGTCAAACTCCTGCTAGCATAGTATCATCAGGCCATGGCCTCCAAGTTGCGTTGTGTATTCATCATTGCTGGCTAACCTGAGTGTTTGTGGCTATGCATTATCTTCTGTTCATGCAGTTGGTTAAAAATTTTACACATGTAGTGTTCTGTTAACTTGCATGTGTGAAATCCTCCCTTTATTGTATGTTGTTTAATATCTTTCCTGGATTGATATTGATTTTCTTTGTTCTTGCTTTCTCTGCTATTGATGTTAGCTAATCTTTTATATCATGAAGATTTCACATACATACTGATAGTCCGCAATTAGTTTTCTTCCCCCGCATTTGTGTTTCAGATCTAAACTGCATTATAATTGGCTGCTGCAGTTACCCAACTCCACTTTTTTGGGCCGATCAAGTGGATCCGCAAGGCGAGCTGCAGCTGTTTCCAGCAGCCGTGATGTATTTGTTGGAAGCGAGTCTGATCCCCAACGGTCTTGCACTACTGAGGCTAGCCCTGGAGCAATACATAAAATTTCTAGCGGGCAAAGAAGTCCTCCTCTTGGATCTTCAGACCCAAGGCGCACTTCATCAAGTAGAAACACCTCTCACATGAAGACATATGAGACCACCCTTAAAGGATTTGAGAGTCTGAATTTTGACAGTGATGAGAAGGCTCATCATTAGGAGCTCAGCACTGTGCATTGTTGTAAATCATGAATGTACTGGTGTGCTGTTACACTCGAAGCAGGGTTGTTTTTTCTCATTGAGCTGAGAAGAGTTTGGAAGTGGTGGCTCCGAGCCTGGATGAACTCTAGATTTCAATGTATGCAGTAAAAGTGTCAGCTGATTAAATGGAAACAGACAGGCCTGAGAAGCTGAATTCAATTGCAGCAAAAAGCTTGGTCCACAACTGCTCTGGGTGTATTCAATCAGATGTACTTATTCAAATCTCTCCACTACGTTGACCCATATTCCTCCCCTCTTGTTCATCTATAAATTGGATTTTTTTTCTTAATGTTTCTTTGACCCAGATTTAAAACTTGATGGCAGTGAAAAATGGCCACTGTATTCTTGTTCAGCTCTCAAGATTTTAGAACCACTCAAGGCTCAGGCTTGGGGTTCAAATATTTTCCTGGGGTGCTCTATTGTAGCTTGATTTTGCCTCGCCTTTTTTATTTTTTTTTTTATTATTATTAGTTAGTGAATATCAACTAGAAATATCGGACATGTTTCCCTCTTTCAAGGGAACTACAATGTTGAGTGTTTTAGTAAGAAATGTTATTGTGGTCGCTGTGTTTTCTAATAAATGATTTCCGTTTGACATTATGACTTTGAGCGTGGGCGGATTGGTTAATTTCTATTTCCCAAAAGTCAAAAAAGAAAGGGAGCGTCACGTGTTTTGAAACGTGTTTATTGATTGAGGAGTCAGCCATCCTCTCACCACGCCGTTGTAATAAATAAAGGGCCCTTCGTTGATTGGCAATGGCGTCTTGATATTTTACTAAGAAAATAAATAAATTATCACGAGCTTCATTCTTAACAAAAATCTAAAAACAAATTCTAGTTATGGCCAAATTTTATTTTTATTTTTATTTTTTAAATCCTTGACGTGGTTCTCTAATTTAATGCCCAATCATGTTAGATATTACTAGATTTTTTTTGTTGTTATGGATCTAAAAAATTTTAAAATTAAAAAAACATATATAAAAAAGCATTGTTAACGTGTTTTTTAGTACATAAAATTAATTATTAATAAATAAAATAAATAAAATATATTAGACTATAAATACTGAAGATATTGTTTTTAAAATAGACAGAAATATTTTGAATCGACCTAACCCAACTCTGGTTCACTTGCAAAATTCATGACCCAAGTCATGGAATCAAGATAACCTCATGAACAACAAGTCAAAATAAATTACGAAGCTTGATTCCCAATAAACTTAATATTAAAGGGTGAATATGATAAAAAAAATTCAATTAAAAAAAAAGAAAGAAAACAACTCGAGTAAACTATAGCAAACATGTCAAACTTGTGATTTAGATCATAAGAACGAGATAATCCGATGATAAGCAAATAAAATAAATAAATTATGAAGGCTAATTCCTAATCAACTCAATGTTGAAGGAATAGATTGAGAAAAATAAAATAAGTTTAGAAAAAAAATAATAACTCGAGTCAATCCGGGTTAAACTGTCAAACACGGGACTAAGGTCATTAGAAGAGGATAATTCCATAGAAAGAAAACAAAAAAAAAAAACTTCAATCCACAGCTAATTCAATGTTGAATGATGAATTAAAAACATTACTTAAAAAAAAACAAAAAATCCAACCCAAGTCAACCCGGAGCAAAATCAATTTTTCTTACAATCAAACTCTTCATAAACTCAATTAAACCTTTAATAAATTTAATTGGGTTCAATAAACATTTGATTTTGAACATTTCTTCCTCAAATTGAATTTTCTTTGTTAGTCGGGCTCATCAATCAACAATATACTGTCAAATTTCAATTCTTGTATTTTTAAACCTCCTCAACAAATTTTTTAGTTATTTTCTGGACGTTTTGGCATCCTCTTCTCACAGCTATTATTTTTTTTGGATTTTGTTGTTTTTAGTCCGAATATATATTTTGATTTTTGAAAGAGAAAAATTAAATTTGGGGAATAACCCAAAAATAAGTTATGACACTAATGTTGAAGGGTAAAATTGAAAAATAAATTAATAAAAAAAAACTTGAGTTAACCCGAGCTAACCAACTAACCAAATGTTGGAGAAAATTGTTTTTTTTTTTAAAAATGATCTAAAAAAATTGACATCAACCCAAGCTAACTTTTCAGGCCCGTGACTCAGGTCATGAGACCGTAATTACCTTATAGAATGCAAATTGAAAACCTCACAACATCAAATGCTAGATTGAGCCTTGAAGTCAAGAAAACAGGGTCATGTTTTTTTCTACACTTAATGTCAGTGATCCATGTTGGTTTTTTAATTTTATGGTTAAATTTGAATTGTTATTTAATGCATTCATATACATTATAGAAATCACAAAATTATGATTTGTGTTTTTAATTTCTACCAAAATTTCAGCAGAGCCTTCTCAGTTCAAGTCATTAAATAATTCTTTACTTCTCTTAAAAACCTACATAATGATTAAAGGGAGTTCCAAATGCCATACACAACAATTCATATCCAAGTATTGGGTCTCAAGTCATTTAATCAATTCATAATAGTACACATGTACTAAAATTTACCGAGTATATTTAAATAATTTAAGCTTAACTTTTCATCAAAAGAGCATTTTATTACAAGAAAAATATCATAAATATTTATTCATATTACAATTTCCATCCTTTTGAATTACAATGTAATATTAAAAATCTACCTTATATTGTAACAAAGAAAGTCAAAGCCCTGTCAAAACAGGTGGTATTCCATATTGTGAACCTGCAAGAAATATAAATATTACAACACAATTAAGGTATGACATATACAACATGTTCATGATTCTTCATGGTACAAACATCCATAATTTCTTTTGATATATATCACAACACAATTAAGGTATGTCATATACAACAAGTACATGATTCTTCATGGAACAAACCTCTATAATTTCTTTTGATAATAATAGAATTGACTCCTTTACCATAATCTCTATTAACCTTGAGTATTGTATAATCACCTCGTCAAGGTAATTCCAAGCTTTATCTTTCCATCCGGAAGTTACACCTTGTTTGGAAATCCATCTTGGTATCTTTATCCATCGAAACTAACCCTGAAGTTTTATTGATGGTAAAGGTCTGTTCCACTCATCTTACCCTAAACCATATGTTTATCAATGGTAAATTATCCTCTGTACTATTTACTCTATATGTTCTCTGAGGAATCTAACCCTTTATCGGTATTACCCTACAATTTCAAATAAGTAAAACCAATAATTTATTGATTTTTATTTTCCATAACGAATCTTTAACATTAATTCAGTTTGAGCTAACACATCATTAGTTGTTCATCTTATAACAACTTTTATATACACATGTCTTCGCTTGCATTAATACACTTATCCATCTCTTAGATTTACTATCATATCACTTGAAATATGCAAACATAGATGCCCATATTCTTGTTCTATTAGGCCACAAGAACAATTCTCAAATTTCTTACCATACAATACCCGAATCGACCTGTATTTAGGCTTTTATATATGATTAAACATCCATCTTTTTCTTCACAAGCACAGCATTAAAACTACATTTATTCAACCACACTGCATTGTTCAAATCAACCCTTTGTTATAACCCATTTACCATCATTACAATCCTTAGAGTTCTCATGCATACATTGTCCGAAACAACATTTGAAATATTTCTCATTGTTGTTCTTCTAACAGCTCTCTAACTCATATAATATGTTGACAAAATAGACTACAAATTGCACCTTAATATAGACCAAAACACAACACATCTAGTATCATTAGTCAACACCCTCGTGGCTGACTACTCAATAAATTCTAATATCGTTATCATCTAATACTACTAGTTTTTTTTCTTGCCACAAACATTTTTTTTTAAAAAAGATATCATATATCCCATCAAATGACATATTAATCAAATCAAGCTCAATCCTCACGAATCATCAATTCCTCAACCATCCAACATGACGGCTAATTATTTTCAGCTATCCCTCATGGACGCTAATAAATTTGGATAACCCTTATGGTTGCCAACAAATCTGGTTATCCTTTATAGATGCCAATAAATCTTGTTAACCCTTATACTTGCCAAGAACCCTGTTTATCCCTTACGGACTCCAATAAATCTTACTAACCCTTACTGTTGCTAACAACTCCAACTATCCTTCATAGACGCCAATAAATCCGGTTAACCCATCATGGATGTCAATACATCCACCTAACCCTTATGATTGCCAATAACTCTAGCTATCCCACTTAGATGCTAATCATTATGGTGATCCCTTTCAGATGACAATCAATTCGTCAGACCTCAATGTTTATTGATTTACACACACTAATCTCACAAAACTCTTGAGAAAATCACTTAATTTTGCAAGAAAAATAAAACAAAACCTCTCTTTCTTTCTATTCAACTATTGGTTGGAGTTTTAAAGAGGAAAAGGGCGACACTGTTCAATTTATTTATAAGTTTGCCATTCATTTATGTCTCTTTAGATTTTTCACGTAGACTACTTGGTTTTGCGCTTAAATCGAGAGCCCTTTAAAACCTTTGTTTGACTTCAAATTTTAACCCATGGTAGAAAAATATGTTAGGAAAATTGATGCAAAATTTTAGCTCAATTCAACTATCGGGTTAAAAGTTATGCTTGAAGATATAAAACTGGTTGATAGGTGGTTTTACGCTAAAAATCCAAATTTTCTTGTTCAATACCTGCATAAATCATACCAATTATTCTAATAAATCCCTACGAACATTTTATCATTCCAAAATACATTTATTTGACTTTTTCACAAATTTTTTAATTTACGGACTTTTTACCGTTTCACGGTAACATTATCGATTTTTGGATTTTTGACTTGTGCTCACAACATTACTTTTCCCTTTTTGGAGTGACCTCTCTTAAAGTTTATTTTTTATGACCATACTAATTTCTTGAGTTTGTTTGTTTGTTTTTTTTTTTATCTATCAAAACACGTTACTAGTTTTACCAATGTTATGAGTTTTAATTTAAAATTCAAAATTCTCATTTCAATTTCAACAATATCTTTAAATTTATTTATTGAGATCATCCTTTCCATTATATATCATAATTATTATTATTATCTCCATCATTTATTCATATCTTTTCATCCCGAACTTTCATTTCTCGCTATAACTTTACTACCCTTGATCATATTTTTATGTGGGGATTTACAATTACAAAGTTTATTTTCCAATTAAATTTAATGTTGATGGAAGAAATTAAACAAAAAATTAATTAAAAAATAACCAAAACAAAACAAATACTAATAAAAAAGTCTAAAGAATCGAAATTAAAAAATCTAAAGGAGAAAAAGAAGGCATAATATTTCCCCTCCTGTGCCACGGCACTTTTGCTACAAGTTTTTTTTTTTGGGTAATTGTAATTGAAATGTAATGTCCGACTCCCCCTTATTTCTAACATTAACAATCATCGATTGTTATACATGGGCTTGTTTAAAAATAAAATAACAACAATAAGAAAACACTTCTCGTTATTACTAAATCTTTTAAGCAATTACTGATACTCGACTGCTGCTAACCATAGCTTGTTGGAAGTGGGAACAAGCCATCATCATATGGAATTTCAGAGATTTGAAGTGCGGAATTCCAGCCGCAGTCCATGGAATATTTCCAAGGAAACAAAGCATTTAGCTTTGCCTTACCTTTGTTCTGTAAGAAGGAAAGAAATGCACGAGGTAGATTGCCTAACCTACCTGAATATCCCATCCACCTATGAACCATCAAGGATTGGCTTAGAAACTCAGAATCAAGTTCAAAAATGAAGGTGCGCACAAAAGCATCATAGGATATTGAGGGGAATTGTTAGTATGACCCCAACAGTCTTGTCTTCCTACACCATAAGACACGACAGAAATCTGAAGCAGAAGACATGACCTCTAAGGTCAACATTTCTTAGTTTATCCGAACTTCTGGATGCCTCATGCATCAATCATATCACCACCAACCTCCTCCTAGATGCGGCAACAGCTCCCAAGGAATGGCTGCCACTGTCCCTTCTCCACAACAGTTGTTATTTATCATCCGAAGAACCCCCAAAGGCATGCTTCTTCTGGAACCACAGAAGAAGTAAAAATACATACAAGATCAACAAATTCATGCACCGAAAAAAACCAAATGTCAGAAACATGTAAAAACTCTGAGCCACAACCTCCAAACCTGACTCTTAACAACAGTATCCCAAATTAGAAGCCAGAAACTATGAATAAGCACAATCAATTTAAGAAGTTTTAAACTATAAAACAATCATTTACTCGGAACAGAAATACAGGGAAAAATAAACAATAAAAAAAGAAGCATGATGATGATTATGATCATTGACCCCTCATCATATATCACCCAATTAATCATTACTATATATCTATCTACTACTGCTACTACTTCCAGCTGCCATTAACAACTTTACTACACCTTTCTTTAATCCACCTAAAACTCTTTTTTAAAGACCCTTTAACTTTTCCTTCAACAGCATAAACCTTATAGCTAGCAACTCTCCTTTTCCTTTGTAACTCAGGATCATTGAAGCTCCATCTTTTAGAAGTTGACCCATTTGTTGACTTTCCTTTCTTGAATTTGACATCACTAGTCCCAATCTGGGCTTGTGTTTGGTAGACAGAGGTTGCATAGGAAGCACTGTAACACCTGAGATCTTGCATGCTTGTGATAGCATATGAAGTAGGTGCTCCTCCTCCTCCATTACTGGCACCGTTGTAGCTTTGAATTTGGTACCTTCCATCTGCGTATGATTTGGATCTGTAGTTTTCCATTGAAGAGAAGAGAAGAAAATACAGGATCTTGATCTGCTATTTCTAATTTCTCTTGTCTAGAGAAGACTACGAAGAGAGGGGCTCTATGATCATCGCTCATTTAAAAGGACCTTGGCATGGCGTCTTTGGAGCGTGCCCTACAAAAATAATTCTCAACAGCTGCCTTTTGGTCATTGGGTGTGGAAGCCACCACGGTTATTCTTTGACCGCTCCACCTAAAATATATAATTTTATTAAAAAAAAAAAAAAAAACTAGAAGGTACGGTAAAATACTATTTTCCTAATACATTACACTGTGAAAAAGAATAGTATTTTTATCGTCTTGCTATTAAAAAAAAAAAAAAACACATAAGCTGGCGGTTGAAGATAAAAGTGTTTTTAGCTGGAGGATTATTTTAGTATTTTAAAATTAATTAAAGACAAGATAGGAATTTTATTTTTTAATTACACAATAAAATAACATTAATGCACTTTAAAATAAGAGATTGTTAGGTTGCCGTAAAGGGTTATTTATGTAATTTCATATAAAAATTATAGTGCCACATCTGATTTATCTCAATATTTCCTTCACGACTCAGAAACACGTGCATCGAAAGAAACTCTTGTTTAACATCGAAGACTATTTATTTTTCTTTATTTTTCTTTCTTACTTTGTTTATTCTCTACCCTTTAATTTTTAAATCAGCCCCTCAATTTCTCTTTTTTTTTTATTTAGTTCATATTTTTTTTGTTATTATTTTTTTATCAACTTTATATTTCCTATGTTTTATCCTTCATTTTTTTATTTGATTGAGTTATTTTGAATTTTTTTATTTGTTATTTTTGTTAAATTTATATTTTAAAAATAAATTATATCCATATATTAAATAAAATTAATTCATTGAATAGTACCTCTACTCGTGCCAAATCAATCATGGTAATGCGGCTTTTTATTCCACTAACTACTGATCATCAATGTTAACTTCTTGATTGTTCAGTAACTGATTATGAATTACAGGATTTTATAATAAAAAAAAATTCAAAAAAATTAATCCAACCAATATTTAATATTTATATATTTATTTTAAAACAAATTGAATTGAGTAGTATTATAATGATGATGTACTAATTATAAAAAATTAAAAATATACACGTCAAAATCATATTTGTTCTTGAAGACTTTTCCTAATTAAGTCCAGAATTATATTTAAAGCTGAATTGATTAATTAATTAATGGTGTCAACTTTGTCATGCCAGAAAAGTTCGTTGACGAAATTGAAGTGAACGACTTTTTAGTTGCTTTGATCAAAATACAAAACGCCCTGCACGGCGGAGTGAGAAGAGGGTTGCTTTTTCTTCCCCTGGTCTCATTCATCGGGAAGGAGGAGGATTCAAACTAGACCGAAGGCCAAGTCGTATTTAGTTAGCTAGTTCACTATATTGCGTGTGTGGCTACAAGAAATCTACATTTATTTTTATTATTTTTTTAATTATTCGATCTTTTAATATCATCCTTCTATCAAATGTCATGGCTGGATATAATTAAAAAATTGCTCTTTTTTTTAAATAAAATAAAAATAAAGGTCAAGGGTATTAAAATATTAAATTATATTCTTGTAAAGGTCGAGGATTCAAGTTGACAAGGAAGTTTCCTACAACAGCCGTGTAAATCAGCTGAGACGAAGGTGACCGGAAAAGCCTCAGTTCCCTGCCAATTTTGAACGAAACATTTCTTCAAAACAGGGCTTGAATTACTATTAATTCAATCAAACACTAATACATATAATAATTCAAAGACAAAGACAATGAATGAAATTGTCCCCACCCCCCACCCAAAATGCTAGACATTAGTTAATTAACTAACTACAACAGTGCTTTGGTTTTTTTTAATATTGGATTAACTATAAATTAGATTTTATAATTTGTTATAAATTTTTTTTTATGAAATTATCTCAATCTAATAACTAGGATCACGGGTTTAGCGTATCAAACTTATAAGCAAATAAGAAAAGAAAAAGAAAAGCATAGACTAGATTGTTTAGTTTATCATAACAAAATTATACATGTGAAAACATATATATAGATTCTAATATGCATGCTAAGCATAAATCGATTTGCAATTAATATCAAGACAAAGTCCTAGCATGCATACCAATTAAACAATATATCTATGTTTAAATTAAAATATTTAAATGTATTTACTTGTTGAAATACTTTAAATAGTGAAACTTTTGTTGTTTTCAAGGATGAATCATTTGATCTTAAAACTTTATTGCTAATCTCTTGATGCAAAGGTTATTTGCAATAAACCTCTCAAGATTTCAAAAACACTACCTTAGTTTATATACACTTTTAAATAAGGTCTTTGAACCAAAATAGATGGATTTCGTAATCTTTCAACAAATTAAACCTAAGTTCTAGATTTGGAAAGAATAAAGAAGCTTAAAAAATAAAAAGAAAAACACTAAAATTTGAGGTAAGGACAAGAATGTAAAATTAGGAAAAAAGACTTCTTTTGAACTCTTCCTTCACCCCACCCTTTTTATAGATGAGTATTAACCAAAATTATTTTTCACATTATTCACTTTTGATTAACCACCATAAATCCATAATAAAGCCTAAACATTATAGTCATAAAATAATATCTTCTGAGTTGAAAGAACTTGCTCAGGTTCTATTGAAAACATATTGAAAAACTGATCAAATTCTCCATTCATGGGTTGGACAAAATAATGGGATAGGCTTGAAGAAATAATTATTCATGGACCAAATCCAAGCCTAAATTTAAGTTGGAAAACAAATAATTTTTTATGGCTAAAAAAATTATTTCACAATAAACCCAGACCTAGGCTCGAGCACCAGCCAGACCGGTGCACACGTGAGTGGGCTAAATCCCAAAAGCCACTTTACTTAGGTTCTCTCCCCTCTAAAAACTCGGGTGTCCTTTAGGCTCAATCTTAACTCTTCAATTATCCTTTATATAAACATTGGGAAAATCTTGTTTCTTTCTAATATGAGATATAGTTTTTTAAAGGGTTTTGGATTTCATCAAAACATGTCAACCAATGATTCTTTGAGATCAATTTCTCATTCACCTATAATTTATTTAAATCATGTTAATGTTCTATGCTAAAGAGTATATGTTAGAGATTAAATTCCAATGAAGTTCTAACCCCAAAAGTGAGTGGACCCATTGGAATTTGGCCTCAAATGTGTCTATTGATCATTATTTATAAATAAATTTCCAACAATCCCCATATATAGAAATCATCTCACCAATTTTAAAACGACTTGAACATTTGTTAAGAGATACTGATTTGGTGGATCGTTACATCAGGATAGGTAACTTTTGACTTTGAGCCTTTTTCTAATGAAATACTATCGGATTTACACGACTAAATAGTGAATGCGATGCAATGTCTTAAAATATCTAGTCTTTTATGTAAACCAAGACAATAATACTCATATAGTTCTCTACCTAAAGATTTTTCTTAGTTCTCAATGTTATATTTATTTTGGCCCTAAACAACTCTTGGATTCATGAGTTCTTTATAGAATTCAACCTTTATCAAAACTCTTAAACAAACTACCATGTTTCTCACTTTTATAAGTGATCTTTCATTAAAAGTATTCTATTATACTCAACTTAGTATGTCAAGATATGAAAATCATTAAAAGTATTGCTTAACTTTTATCACGTTGTAGCTAACACTTATAAAAGTGTTAGCTATCGAGAATGTTATGTAAGTTATTTTTTTATTTGAACCTAAACCTTGGGATCTTCAATCAACTATGTATGGTTACCATCATTATACTATTTTATTTTTAAATACTTTTTAAGCCCATTCCTCATGATAAATTATACATATGCTCTCTTATCAAACCTTTGGTTAACAGATTTGTAAAATTTTTCTTTGACTTTACATAGTCAATGGAAATAATTTTATTTGAGATTAAGTGTTTAATGATATTATATCTATCATGTATATGTCTAAACTTACTATTCTAAGAATTCACCTATGTTAAATTAATAAATCTAGAATTCTGTATGAAGTGGTTAACCGTTTAGGGTTATTAAATGAACCGGTCGACCACTTATTAATTAGTGATAAACACCTAGGAGTTATGCAGGAAGAGGTTGACCGATTGACTTGACTAATCTAAACTAGTTGACCGTTTTAGTTGTCAATGAGACTGTAACGGCTATAAACAACTAATTTTTATTAGAAACATATATATAGCTTGTCTAATAGTAAAAATAGAAAGAGAATTTGAACATATATGATATACAAGCTATTTTAAGCATTAAACAACATCAAAATCATCAATCATAAATCATTCTCTAGTTTATTCTATTAAACCTTTATATTCTAGAATAAAGAGTATTTAATCTCATTGTCACTACACTTGAGCACCTTCATATTTTATAAGTGTTATCTAGTGAAGTATAGAGATATTAGAACTTCAAATTATTATATCAACTCTATCGAGAGAGTTTGTTCTGAAAATAAAATCATCATTTCAAACCTTTAAGAGTTAGGTAAAAACTCTTGGTATTGGTGAGAGAATTTTACCAAAGAAAAAAATCTCGAAGATGGTATATCTTCAAGTTAAAAAAATCTTGAAGTAGGGTTTTCTTTAAGTAGTGTAAAAAGTTTGGTGGGGATTCATCAAGTAGAATTGTACTCTTGAACTTAGACTAGTGAAAGAATACAATATTGAAATACAGTTTGTTACTTAAGGTATTGATGTAGGCTTGTCGAATCATGTTAAAATGAGTTTGCAAATTCTCTTCATTAAATTTTTACTTTAATACTTTAATTATATTGTTGGTTATTGCATTTATTTGAAATAATTTGTTTTAATTGTAAAATTTAGTGATACATCTAATTCAACCCCCCTTTTAGGTGTTAAGTTTCCTTAATCTTTGAACAACAATTTAATATTAGAGCTTAGTTCTCATAAATAAAGTTTTCTTAAACTTCGAGTAGAATAGCAACCACTAGTTTCAATCTCCACAAGGATCATCCATATTTATGTCTTTTTATGGTAATAATTATACATATTAGAAAGCTAGAATGATAATTTATCTTTAATTTATTGATTTTGATACATGATTATCCATAGAAAATAGACCTCATAGACCTATTGAAATTGAAAATGGTGTTGAGATTTTTAAAATTAGAAGTGAATATATGGATGATGATAAGACATTGTTTTTCATAGATGTCAAAGCCATGAACACCTTATATTGTGCTTTTAAGTATAAGTGAATTCAATAGAATTACATCATGTAAAAATGCTAGAGATATTTGACATGCTTTAGAAGTAACTCATGAAGGAATTAACCAAGTCAGAGTCTAAAATTGACATGTTAGTCCATCAATAAGAATTATTTAAAATTTTCCTTAATGAATCCATTACCAACATGTTTAGTAGAATGACTATCATTACAAATAGTTTGCATGCCCTTGGTTGAACATACACTAATGCCAAAATCATAAGCAAAATTCTTAGGTTTCTACCTAAAACTTAGAAAGCAAAGGTGAAAAAAATTCAAGAAGTCAAAGATCTCACCAAACTTTCATTAGAGGAGCTTATTAGTTCTTTGATGACTAATGAGTTCACTATGGATAAGCAAGAACAAGAAGAAAAGCCAGAGAGGAACTTGACATTCAAAATCATTCATCACATTGATGATGATGATGATGATGATTGCCTTAATCACAAAGCATTTCCAAAGTTTCCTAAAGAAGAAGTAATGTAAGAAAAAATTCTCAAACTATAAGAAAGATGGAAACAAGAAAGATTTAAGCAAGGAACTCCTAAAATGTTACAAATATAACAAAACAAATTACATCAAAGTAGATTGTCCACTTCTTAAAAAAAAAGTCATCATCACAAGAAGACAATTAAAACTACTACTTAGAGTGATGATTCAGATTCAAGCTCAAATGACATGTGCTTTATGGCAGTCGAAAGAGAAAATAAGGTACAATATTTGGATGATGAATCTGACCCTACATATGATGAATTACATGATGTATTTGAATCACTATATGATGAGTTTAAGAAATTAGGTTAAAAATATAGTACTTTGAAAAAAAATTGTGCGTACTTACTTATAGAGAAAGAAACTTTAGAAAAGAAAGCTTGCATTGTGATTGGGGGTGTTTTGGTCTGTCTCTATCATAACGGTTCTTCCACACTTTTTTTTTGTAGGAAAAGTTGTCGTTTGAGAGAGGAATAACTAAGGGAGAACTTTAGCAAAAGTTGAAGCAAGATATTTTATGAGAAATTATGGTTAGACCATAGTTTTCAATGGGTCTCGCATTCTAAAATTGTGTTTTAATTGGCAACCAAACAATTAATTTTGGTGTTTTGGATGAAATGCAACAGCTAGCACACAATCAAACACGATCTAAATAGTGAAGCTTTTGTTGTTATAAAGGATGAATTCTTTGTCTTTAAGATTTTATTGGTCATCTTTTGGTGCAAATGTTGTTTGCAATAAACATTCCAAGATTCCAATAATATCACCTTAGTTTATATGCACTTTAAACAAGGTTTTTATAGACCAAATCCAAGCTCAAATTTAAGTTGAAAAAAAATATTTTTTTGTGGCTAAAAAAATTATTTTACAATGAACCCAAACCCGAGCACGAGTCGAGCCAATGCACTTGTGTGTGGGTTTAAGCCTAAATGACACTTTATTTACGTACTTTCCCATATAAAAATTTAGATGTCTTTTGAGTATAATTTTAACTCTTCAATTGCCCATTATATAAACATTAAAAAAGTTTTTTTTTTTTTCAATGTGGGATAGAGTTTTTTAGAGGGTTTTGACCTCAAATGTGTCCATTAATCATGTTTTTTAATTAGATTTCTAACAGAACCATGTTGACTCGAATTTTTTTTTTTTGTAATTAATTTTTTTTTATTTCATCCCTCAATGTTGAATTTATTAAAAATTGAGTTTTATAATTTATTTCGATTTACTTTCTACAAGATTATCTCGGTCTCATGACTAGGGTCATGAGTTTAGAGAGTTAATTCGTGTTGACTCATTTTTTTTAATTGATTTTTATCGTTGTCATCCTTTAATATTGGATTAACTGAGAATTGTGCTTTATAATTTAGGTTAATTAAGAATTGTACTTCATAATTTATTCTTAGTCTCATAACCTGAATCGTAGGTTTGATATGTTAACATGAATAGATTCAAGTTATTTTTTTTAATTGATTTTTTTTTCAATTTTATTCTTTAATATTACATTGATTTGAATTTTATAATTTATCTTCTATATAATCTCATAACCCAGATTATAAACATAAGTTAAATAACCTGAATTATGAATGTAACAAATTAATCTAAGCTAACCATAATCAACCTATCTTAATACTTTTTTAAAAATACCACATTGAGATCGTTTTTCAGTCTTTAACAGTTATGTAGATTACTTTTAAACTTGTTAGGTAAATTGGATTACATTAAATTTTTTCTACCGGAAAACAACAATACAATAACATCTCGACATTGTTGTCACGTTGAAAAAAAAGAAATTTAATACAAACATCAGCATAGTCAACGACGTAGTTCCTACTACCAAACAAAAAACTGTCATCAGCTGTGGAGGACCTTGAACGCAGTCACAACAGGATATGAATGTGAAAAGCCAAACCATGGAACAGGAACCATTAACATTTTTCCAGAAATTATTAACCAACCAACATAAAAAAAAAAAAAATCGAGTGTTACTTTGGCCTTTTTTTTCCCAGTGCCTGCACTACCAAAATTGCGTGTACATCAAAGACATTCAAAAAAAAAAAAAAAAAGACATCTCGATATAACACGGCTCAACACCATTTCTCCTGCAGAACACATGGGAAAAAGCACTTCCATAAGCATGCTTTTTGTTGATCTTGGCAAGCTCTACCACGCTTGTGTCAACTTGATTCAGTTTTCCCCTTCCGATTCATCAAGTCATGGTAATACAGAAGCACACACATTGGTTGACCAAGAATGCTGAAAAACAACCAGAAGATCATGTTTCCCACCTGTCATGAAAAGAATTGCATTCTGTCATGGACTAGAACAGGCTGCTGCTCATCGGGGTTTGATTTTGTACTCCATGGCCATCTACCATGGCGGACTACACTTTGCATGATGGAATAGAGCAGGGTTTGGAAGTCTGCTATTTATCAGATGTTCCGGATTTTAACCTCTCTGCTTGGGAGATGAAGAGGTGAAGAAATGGACATACCATGGAGCTTCTCAACTTATTTTGGAGAAATTTTGTGATCACCACTAAGGGAACCTGATCCAAACGAGAAAGAGGAAGCCATGTTTCCATTAGCTAATTCAACACCCTTAAAGATATACTTTTCCTTCTTCCTTTTTCTTCTCTTAGGGAGTTGGGGGGAGCAAGCATAAAACTGGTTTTAAAACAGTCGGTTAAAAACGAACTTCTGGCAGTCTCTGGTCAGAATCATCTTACCTGTAACATAATTCCAATAAATGCCCAGAGCTTGAACACGTGGCAGGGAACAGCAATGCACAACTGCAGGATAATTAACATCAAATGCCACCACAAGTACATGGCTGTAATTGAAACTATTGAATAGAGCCAGTGGTGCATCAATTCAAAAATTCTAGTGCAAGCAATGACTATAGAATCTCAAAGTGTTGGTCTATAACTCTATCGCAATCACTGCATTCCAAGAGTTCGCCCGCCGTGAAGAGACGGTTCATCAGCATCCTCAACTAAGCCCTCATCCCAACCCAGTTGGATCGGCCTACCAGTTATTCTGTAATTTCTTGATGTTTAGATCTCTTCCTACCAATCCATGTTATCAATGTGCCAAACTAAGCATGTAACTTGGTGTGTTTTTAACTTTCAGAATTGGTTGCTACCATTATTTTTACCATTGACATAGCATAAAGCAAAGTCCCCAGCACTGTGTGGTTCCTAGACAAAGATAAGATTAGATTTTCATGACAGTCACTGTGCAATTTGTCGCTCATGTCAAGTTCATCTCATCCAAAGCTGATCTTTTAATTGTTGGAATTAATTCACATTAAGTTGAACACCAAATCACTCCACCCATCAAGACTGGAGAAAAAAAAGAACAGAAAAAAAAGAGAGAGTGATGAGTCCCTAAGCAAAATCCTTGATTTCGCATCAAGTGTGTGTACGAGTACAATTCAAAATCCCTCATGTAATCCAATTGGGCACATATCCAATACTATACTTGACCTGGTACTACTCCAATACAAATCGGATATTAGCCAAATAAAAACCAATGAATAATAAATATTATTTCAAATGCTTGGGGATGCTTTAAAAATGCTTTCATAGATGTATCCAAAACCCCATGGTTACATCATTACTACTATTTCGGTTGCAAATTGAATTTTACTAATTAGTTTTTGCACATTTTCATTTTATAATATCAAATTAATATAATAATCCCTCCATCCCAAAGAGATTGTCTGGTTTTCTATTTTGTTTATCACAAACTGATTTTCTGATCAAAACATTGAGTCATGTATTTTCCTAAAATACCCCTAGTTAAACCCACTTTGTAAGAAGCATACAATAGAGGGTGTTTTAGAAAAGTGTGATAAAGAATGGTGATATGACATATGTCAATTAATGATTGTAGAAAGTCAAACATGACAATCCTTTTAGCACAGAGAGTATGATTTATACAGATAATAAATGATTTTTTTTTTTTTGAAATGGATAATAATTGATGAATATTGTCAAAGTGACAAATGCAATCTTAACATTGTTATTATTGGTGTTATTCAAACTAATTTATGGTTTCCCATCTTGTAAATAGTTTTATATATTTTGAATTAATTTCTAGAATAAAAACGAGAAACTACATAAAAAATGTAAAAGTAGAACATATTTGTTTTTAGCTTAACAACACATTGATAAATAACATAATCATCCTGACCATCCCATCCTTTAAAAAGAAAAATAAATACATAAATTTAAAATAAATATCTTTTTATATAAAAAAAAAACTATTTTATATATTATAATACCAAACCAACATAATTTCATTTTATCCAAAAATATGGCATTATATATTTTTAATAAAGTATCCATGACATCTGTATCATATCCTAAATTTAAAAAAGTGACATATTGACATCTGTATCATATTGTATTCATATCCTTGTTGATGCTTCCTAAAAAAGATACTTCTATAACCAACAAATAAACATGCAAAAATTTGATCTTCTATGTGAACATATAAGCCAGCTATGAGATAAACTAGTCAAGATAAAAGTCATCGAATAACAAAAATAAAAAATCAACCCAATAATACCTCGTGAAATACAGCTGAAACTAAGAAGGCAACAAGTATAGCTACCCCCTGCAATGATATGGGAAAAAACAACAAAGAAAAATTGTGAGAAACTGCCAAGAGAGTATCTCTATTAAGTTTTTGTCTAACAAAATATAAAATCACCAGGACATGCTTGGTTAATAATACACAGCCCTAAATAAGAATAAACCTAAGACAACCCCCTTCATATTCCATGCATCATCCTTCTTCCAAAAGTTGCTGACAACAATTGTCATAAATAGGAGTTTAAAGTTTATACTTGTAATTCTGATTTCTTTGTGGAATTAGCAGAAAAATAAAAAGAAAGTTGGAAAGAAGATTCAATAAAAAAAAATTGCAAGATAAACCAAATTATAGCATGTCTTGTAATCCATAGGTCACATTATAAAGCTTCCATCATAGAACAAGAAAATGAAGATCTGTGATGACAAAAGCAGAGATATAAATAAAGTAAGAAGAAATGTTCATTTACTTTCTAACGAATCAAGTGCTGTTTACAGTCCACGGAGAGAAAGGGAAGTTACCTTCGGTATTTTATTCCGTAGGCATGGAAAATAGATATGGCGAACCATCCACTTATGAACTGGCTGTAGACAGTTAGGATTCAATTAGAGGTATGCTTGACCAACCAGTCTCTGTGCGCGTGTGTGTTCGTAAGCAGCACATCTTATGTTCGTTATAATAACTACAACATTACAATAAGAATGCAAATGATATATAAAAGCACTGGATGAACACACTTGTAAGCAACTAACTGGCTTAAACAGTTTTCCCTTGAATTTGTCTCAGTTCTTTAAAATTTCCCCTATGTTAGTAATTTATTTAATAACACTTTGTGTTTGTAAAATTGGCTCAATTAGGTTCAATGGTTAATTGTCATCCAATTGCTCAATTAACTAGGTATGACAACAAATAATTTCCACACATGATGAAAATTGAACTCATATACCATGTAAATGATGTCATGTGACCTACAAGTGATCGATCAAAACAAAAAAAAAAAATCTCTCACTTGAGCTGTAAGCTGCTCAAGTGCCTCTATTATTTATGAAATGCAGCCACCGTCAACCCAAAATCTAAATTCTAGCTTCTTCCCTAAAATAATTAGAAACCCTTCCAAATCTTGATCAAATCGCATGCGAATCTTTTTGTTTTTATGGATCTCTAAGCCATTTCAACTTAGTTCATTAAACATCATTCATATGATATGGGGATCCAATTTTCATCCTATATAGAAATTGTCTGTCCATGTCATACCTAATTAATGGAACAAATGGAAGGAAGTTAACTATTGCCCACAATTGAACCAATTTTACAAACATATAGTTACTGAACAAATTAACACATGGATAATTTTGAATAATTGGGACAAACACAGGGGCAAAATGATAGGTTATACAGCAACTAATTACCATGGTATTGCTGACAATTGCATCAACAAATAAAATCTTTTCCACGACAAGGACAAAAGATTGAAAAGAAATTGAAGACTTTCAATCTAATATCCTTATCTTGACACAACTTTCATTCAAATAGAATGATTTGCAACTAATAGAAGTATCTTATTGTCCAGTCATAATGTTGATCCACAAATAAATTCAAACAGCACATGGTAACCATGGCTGGGATTTCAATAAGAAGATACAGCAACTTTTATACCTTCATGAACCAATAGCCAACTAGGAAACTAGGAAACTACATAACAAGAATTCATATAGATCAAATATTTATTTTTTTCCAATTCCATAGTTCCCTGACATTTTCCATTTTCTACCTTAAATGGGAATAGCATTTATCCTCTTGAGACTCCCAAATCAATTAAACATCTATGAAAACAATTTCTAGGGAGGCACATGTTAGAATTCCCACACCATTCATGTTATAGATTTAAAACAAGAATGTGTTCCATAACACATGACTGCTAAAACACACTAAGTTTCATGATTGACCATATTGATCCATAACATAAAATTTTGAAGGCGTTCCCATAATTTATTGACTTTCTAATGTTTGGAGGAACTTTAGACAACTAGTCAACATAATTCATTTTCCAATAAAAAAAAATAGAAGCTTTAAAAGAGGAAGCTTTTTTCTGGTTTGAAAGAGTTGGAACACATTCATTAGGGCTCACGAACCAAAATCACATACTACTTCATTATTCTTCCATAATACATGTATTATACTTGTATTAATACTCTATATATTGTATTAAAATATACAATATATTGACAAAGTACAAAAATCTATATAATATTTTATAGGAAATTAAAATATAAATATACATATATAATATATCGATATTGAATACAAAGGATTTGCTAGCCTACCCTGCCCATCCTTCAAGCATGTTAGCAATGTCCTTTTTTTTTTTACATAATGTACCCTTAATTTAAAGCTTTATTGATCTCTTGTGACTGGGATAGTACTGCCATCTGGTACCCTTGCTTTTTTTCTTTTTTTGTTATTTGCTCTCTCTCTCTCTCTCTCTCTCTCTCTCTCCCCCATCTTTCTTTCTCCTTGATTTATTATTTTCCTTTATCGTCATTCTCTAATAGCCACTGCAAAGGCAATGAGGAAGGTTTTTATATCAAATCCATTTCTGAGAATTAATGATTGCAAAGAGATAAATACAAGATAGGGAGTATGGGATAGCCATTGTGTTGCTGGATGAAGAGAAAAAACGAGAGAGATTAACAGCTCGAGAAAGTGAAGATAGTGCTTCTTTACAAAAGATTGGAATAGTATTTCCTTAATTCTTTAAATTTGAAAGCCTACAGAAGCACTGAACAAAACAATGAAGATTTAGCAGTTAGGCCACTTTAGAGTCCATTTCTAACTACAATTTCTGTAGCAAAACTTGAAGTGATGATGATGTGTTATTGCTCATGCTTTATTCAGACTATAAAAGAAAAAAAAAAGGAAGAAAGAATGGGGAGGGGAGGAGAGAATAAACTAGGCCCCAATGTTTGATAATTAAAGTCGGGGTTACTGAAATGACAATATTATCTCTATTAGAGGTGATTAAGAAAAGCCCATAATTACAATACATAATGTCCAAAAAATTTGGGCACAATGCTAGTCCGCCTAAAGAGTGAGTGGGTTAGCAAATCCCCATATATAATACATTTACACATATAATATATAGATAAGAAAATACTTTTTGTTAGAAAATATTCAACATGTCATATTATAACGATAATTATAAATAGAATGTTATTATGAAAAATTGATAAAAAAGGCAAGTCATTTTCATTGCACAATAAGCATTGGAAAATATTTTCAACCTCATTTTCCATGGTAGAGCTAAACATCCAAAAATAATCCATTTTCCTAGAATTCATTTTCCATGGAATTCATTTTACCAAAAAAAAAAAATATTAATTTACCAATAAACAATCAAGCCCCAGAATCTAAGATAAAATAAAGAATTTCAAGTATAGAAACATACCATATTCCACATTCTCCAATACTGTTGAAAGCCACAAATCCAAAATCAAGTTTGCAAATGTAAAGATGATAAGCAAGGAATTTTTTATCGGTATATCAAGAGGAAAACATTTTCCAGAATATGAGTTCTTACTTCTTCAACAGTTCTTGCATTCCACCAATCCTTGTAGAACTCCCGATCACCAAAGCGAAGGAGCTCAGCAAGTATATTTAACCTACATTTGCAAAACAGTATTCAACTCAAACTAAAGAGAAGAACCTGGTCCTACAATTCCCCCTTTATGAGAGGGAAGAAACCTAGTGTAAATTTCTAGGAATATGCCAAGCTTCAGGAATCATGCTAGGTGAATAAAATTATGCATTAAACAAAACTAATATGCACACTTTATAAAAATTACTCCCACTATGAAGGAATCTGCACACAATTTGAAATGCAAGTTGTTACTTGTTGGACAAGTTATACGAAAAACATTTTCAAAGGAATGCAGTCAATAGTTGTTGAAGTAAATGTGTCCAATGGAGGATTCTTACAACTCCACTACAACTAAAAGAAACTACACATAACACTATTGATCTAAAAAAATTTCCACTGAACTATTTTCACTTGACACCATTGAGGCAAACTAACTACAGCTATAACAAGCTTCATGGTATTAATGAAAAAAAAAATTAAAGAAAATTTTGGCAATTATTGGAATTTCTTTAACAAAGAGGAAACTATTCATAAAACGCGAAAGAAAAGTTCACTCACCACAGGTGGAAAAAGCAGTAGAACATGCAAAGCCATACATATAAATTAGGAACTGAGAGCTTCAAGACCCTCTCAATGGCATACAAGAGATTTCCTTTAAAAGGGTGCTGTGAATTCTTAACAATAGGATTGATATACTGCAGAATTATGCCCACCAAATATGTCAGGAATGCATGCCTTTATTTTCAAAAAAAAAAGAGAGAGAGCACTCAGAACTGGTTTAAATGTGAAATTCTACTTACTTGTTCTATGATAAATCCCATGAATCCAGTAAATATTATTAACTTGACAAATTGTTGAACCACCCATCCCTTTCGAACAGATTCAGTGCGAGGATAGCTTGACTACAATGACAATGCATCAAGGCAAAGATAAGAGAATCCAATAACAAAGACAAGACATGGCAGGCACAAAATAGTGACAGAAGTCCTATTTACAAGCTATAGCCACACAAACACAATGCAAGAGCTATATATAAAGTCAGACCACAAAACACAGCATAACCAGAATAGAGACCCCTACATTAATACTAGTCTTAAGAAATTTATGACAACATAATAGTTAGATTCTATTTACAAATCCACGTCCCCTGTCATATGTGTATCATTTGTATTATGTGTCATGGTATTTGGGAGACAAGTAGTTATTTCTTTACGCATTAAGTGATAGCATGGCATATGTAGCTCAGGGTATGGGTAATTACTGCCAGTCCTGCATGGTCCCAAGACCCAAGTGTTTCAAGATTTTGTGAGCAAAACGTTTGAAAATTTGGTCAATTAGAACAGAGTCAAAATTCAAGGTCTTTATCCACTGTCTTCTATCCAGACATGGAAAAGAATTGTTCTTTATGAAATGCTGGGCATTAAGCCCCAACCCTCGAGACCAGGAAAGAATAATAAAATGCGCCGAAGGATAAAACTGCTTGGATGTATCTAAAATCATAAGAATTGATGGAAATGAGACAAAATGACCAATCTATTCAACTAGGACACTCAGAACACATCCAGTCCCATACACAAAGATAACATAAGAACATTTGTCTACCATTAGGAAATGTGGGAATATCACACAACTCAAGTTTAAAAAGGTACTCTACACCAATAATTCCATGTACAGGAGTATAACCTGATTGTTATAGCAGGAGTCCTCTCATTCCATGCATGCAGGGTGACTTTCAACATATATATCCTAGTAAGTTCATTCTTTCTTTTATTCTCTTGTAAGTAAAAAAAAAAAAGAAAAGTCTTTTCATTGCAATGTATCCTCTAGAATTTTTGGAAATAAATCAAATATCATTAGGTAATACAAGATGAACCAATAAGAGCATATAAAAAAGCTGAAAATGCATATAGTTGTTCATATATGGGCTGAAGAAACATGACTGATTACCTGGTAACATAATGTGGGAGCCACCATGAAGTAGACCAAACTCTTAAAGTAAGTATCATAAGGATTGCCCACATAAGGAGAAATGGATGGGACATCTTCCTGAAATTAAACAGGACCTCGGTGAATAATGACTGAGAGAAACCAATTGATTAAATTTGATACAGAGAAATATTGAATGTGTAATGATAATGATAATGGGAAGATAAGAAGATAAGAGAGAGAGAGAGAGAGAGAGAGATATGATAACACATTTACTTGATGCTTCTAGCACACATTTTCTCAATTCTTCAATTTACAATCTTATGTAGGACGCAATGCAACAGCTTTCACATGAAAAACCACGCACCTGCTGAGCTTTTTCAAATATACTTACCCTATCTATTGACTTGGCAATTGCTCTCAAATCAGAGTTTGTATGAGCATAAGATACCAATTTTAGCCACACAATGCAAGAAAAAAGCATCAACGTGACACCAGATAGAAAAGCGGAATCACACCTGCACAAATTAGCCAAGAATATTTAAGTGTCTTTGTTAACATCCAATGACTAAGCATGCTAACGTCCTACAAGATCTAACAAGATATTAAGACATTTAGCTTATCAATTCCACTCCGAGGGAGAAAAATCAGCTTCAAAGAGCTCACTTTTTATGCCTGTACAATAAATTATTCGCCCGATAATTCTGACATTTTAAAGTTTTCTGTCATCTAAAGTTTGTGTTATAGAGAGAGAGGGGGGGTACTTGATGAAATGGAACTGCAGGGTTTATGAACTTGCACAAATTCTGATGCTTGAGGGTTGGGAACTGGGAAAATTCATACAATCGTAGGTAATTTCAGTTACCAAAATGTAATTCCAAGATTTTAACTGCTTTTTCGCCAATATATGGTTACAAACATGGAAAATAAGCATCCACCATTTTGACAATACAAAGACCACAAAATCAAATCCAAATCAAAAGGGTTCTCTAGTCCTCTTGACTATAAGATGAAGGTACTGCCATGCACATCCCAGAAGCAGTGATATATAAGGTGTCCAAGAAAACTTATGTCCCACAATGATCACTGTAAGAGGCAATGATCTCCTAAGATTTCAGAATCCTACCCCAACCAACTACAACGTGCTCTATATCACCCCAAACATAACACTTCCCAAAGGCTCTTACAATCCTTTACATCCATATAAGATAAAGAACACTTGAATGATTCAACCAGGCTCTCTTTGAAAAATGGCTTTGGAGGTTCATGGTGGAATGATAACTTGTGCAGATTGATCACTGAAGATATTCATGAAGCGGATTTTAGGGGCAAATTTTCTAGAGAGGAACATTTCTTATCCTAGTTTTTCAAAATCTATTAAAAAGGTTGGGTCATTTTTCTTCTCTTGTCAGTTTTGACTAGGAAAGAAGGCATCCTATTTTGCATGGCATGATAAATGGGTTGTGGAAGAAGCATTCAGATCCAGTTCCCTAAACCTTTTGTGTTAGCTTAAGATAAACATGCTCTCCAAGCCATTGTTTCAACATAGATGAAGACAATATAATTTTGGCAAGCATGGCAATATTGGCAGATTCATGTTTAAATGAGCAAAAGCGTGTGGCAATGGTGTATTGAACTATCTTTTTCATTGGGATATGGTTAATTTAGTCGGTCGACAGCTTAATACTTGGGATACATTGTGGTTTGTAGAAGCAGCGAATCAAGAGACTCTGTCAGAGATAAGAGTCTAATGACTCTTTAGAATGATTTTTGCATAAAACTACATTCTTATCAAGTTAGATAAATGTTTTCACCGAGGAATGTAAGAATGTAAAAACTATACATTCCAGGTGCCTGGACAAATTAAGAATTCCAGATATAAAGTCTGCCCGCCTTCAATACATATAAAACGAGTATTAGGTGAGATCATGAAGACTTTCAATTAATCTATATCTGAAATCTATATGAAAAGCAGGGGCCTGCATTTGTTCTGATGTCGTCGAAAAAGTTAAATGCTGTGTTACACAGCATGATAAATGATAAAGTTAATAACTTCATCAAAATGAGAGAAATAATGAGGAAATGCAAAAGGACAGATACAGACATACATGAATTCTTGGCAACATTGCTTCCAAAAGCTAGAGAAAAAAGCCTTGCAGAAATATGACAACTAAATTTGTTAACTGAAATTTATTCACCACAAACTCACTACAAATTTATCAACCACTGATCAGAGAACTAAAAAATCTACAGACAGATCAATTGCCACAAAGATGATTTGAACAACCAAAAGTAAACTGAACACCTGCAGTTAGATAGACACAGCCTAGTGCTTGTGCAATTTAAACTGCATTTTTCTCTTATCTAAAGGAAACTTGACCATTTTCATGCTCTAATGTTATCAATTGTTTTGTATTATTTTTCAAATCAATTGTTTGACAATGTTAGACCATAATCTGTGCAAACTGCAAGTCATAAGCTAGTTATCAATATCTTTCAATCGTCACTGTGAGTTTCCAACAATAGTGTTTCCTTTTGCATTCGTCTTTGATATCACCACCGAATTCTATCAACGAAGGCTACACTATAACCAAGATTGATGATTGAATTGAAGTTTATCATGGAACCTGACAATTCTGCCTCTCATGAAACCTAAAGAGTCTTATAGAATCTTCCTAAACATGAACTCCACTTTTTTAGCATATCTGATTTTCAATTGGCATGCAATTTTCAAATGGAGTAAAAGTATTACACTTTATGTTACAACAATCTAATTCATTGAGCAACATAGACGCTATTAATTTCCAAATTTGATAAACTAACAGTTATACATCACAAAACTTCGCAATAGATAACTAAAAAGAAAATGGAAAACTAAATAAAATCAACCTGAGAATTACTGAAACTGGATATAAAAGTGATCCTGTGGTGATGATTGTATGAAGGAAAACAACAACCTGCAATTTTAAACTTAAAGTTAGCTTCGAACTAAACAGGCTCCACAATGGGCCGTGAGTTATTTATTTGAGCAATTATAATAAGCCGGCTCTATTAATGGCAAGATGCAGAATAATCAGCATTGTAGCACTTACAAGTTGAGGCAAATAATTTTGATATGCCAACTTCTCAACAAGATAGGCCGCGAAAGGGAATGCTGGAAGGCTAAGACTGTAATATAAGCAATAATCCATAACAAATTTCTTGTCAAGGAAAAAAAAAGTAACAATAATTCAGACTTGAAACCAAACAAATAAAAAAGAGCATTCTTCATCAGTCAGATGGAATAAATTGGAAAACAAAATATTACCAGCACATAAACAGGGGCCAGTCTCTTAATGATTTTGAACTAAACCAAAATCCACCATTAATTAACCAACCATACTGCAAAAAAAAACAGAGAGAAGCTCTTAACATTATTTTATTTTAAATTTTGAGAGAGCATGCCACAAGATTTTTATTGTTAAAGAAAAAAAAAAGGAAGAAGAAGAAAATAGCACTAACCTTGATTATATTTTCAATGATAAGCCTGCTGTTTATAGCCACAAGCACAACTATACAGAGATTGAAGAGACCTGCATGACTCTGCAGCCACAAAATTGTAGTAAAGACAAAATTATTAAAATCTATCCATCCATAAAACGCAAATTAAAATGAATTTAAACGATCCATACTTGTTTAAAAATAGCATCAGAACTAAGAGGACTCTCTCTAACACCACGATGAGCAGGCATTGAAGGCCGATAATTGAATTTAATATCCGATCGATTCTCATTCGTAACCTTATCGCATTCTTTACCATTACTTTTCAAATCCTCCGATTCCATCATCTCCGTCGAAGGCGAATCCGTGACAGTAGTAGACCTCCGTCGAACGGAGAAGTTAAGATCCGACGTCGTCGATGATGATGTTGTTGCCGTTGATGTTGCAGTTGCGTTTATATGATTCTCCGGAGACTCTAACGCCGCCATGATTTTTTGATACACTGAAATGCAGTGTATCAAAAATAAAAATTATAAAAGTTAGAAGCCTGTAATTTATCATATAAAAAAAAACAGTTAATAAGAGGTTGATAGTAAATGCGAGTAATTTATAAATAGAAGGAAGCGTGGGGTAATGGAAATTTTGAATGTTTAATTTTATTTTTTTTGGAAAGAAAATCGAGATTTTAGAGTCAGTTAGGTTTTTTTTTTTTTCTTTATTCATGGAAGTGAGGATACGCTGCTAACCAGACAGGCAGGAAGGCAGGGACCAGGATAGGTTTCAGCTCTTCTTCTTCTTCTTCTTCTTCTTCTGTTTCTTTGAAGTTCATGTGTGTATGCACCTTTATTATGGCCTTCTGGATAGATTGTTATTTTTACTATTATTTTGGAATATTAATCGCTTGTAATATTATTTTATTGTTATTTTTAAAAGTATTTTTTATTTAAAAATATATTAAAATAATATTTTTTATTTTAAAAAAATTATATTTTATATTAGTATATTAAAACAATATAAAAATATTTAAAAAGTTAATTTAAAACAAAAACAAATCTTAATTTTTTTTAATTATTTTTAAAAAACAAAAACAAATATATTCTATTTTATTTTCCAAAAAAATCATTCATCCGCATATCTTATTGGCCTTAGCAATGACTTTCTTTTCATTATTTTTTTTAAATGAGCTCAATAATTTAAATTTTTTTCATGAAATAATATTATTCAAAAAAATTTGGTTGAATAATATAATTTTATCTTGTCATGTTTCAGAAACATGATATTTATTAAATATCGTTATTTTCAAGAGCGATAATAAGGTTATCGTGCTTTAAAACAATAACAATTTGACATATCATGTTTTAAAAGCATGACAACTTAACATGTTGTGTTTCAGAAGTGTGACATATCGTGAAATTTAATCCATTCCATATTAAAGAACGTGGATAGACATGACCCACCTCTCTCTAAAAAAACTCATTAAATACTTGTTTTTTTGCCCTGAAAACTCATCTTAGTCTTCGAGTATTCTAAGACTTTTCCAATTCAAAATCCATTGTTGCTCCGTCCCTTATCACTCTCTAGTCTTATAAATAAAATAATAAATTACATTGTTGTTAAATATATGGGTTGTATATTTAATTTATGTTTGATTTAGTTAAAATAAAATTATTGTTTAGGGTTTAGGGTTTAGGGTTTAGGTTGAATGATGTTTGTTGCTTTCTACAAGTATGAATTGAAGAATTTAAAATAATTATTTACATTTTAAATGTTGGTTGTTAACATGAAAAAAAAACAAGTCATTTTTATTTAATAATAGTTATAGTCTTGGGAGCATTTTCACGAGGGTCGGCTCCAAAATCCCAGATACCACTTATGATTGTTTAGATTATGAAAGTTACATTTCAGTTTTAATTAGGGTGCAGGTAATGCATTTATATTGTCTAATTATAACATTTCAGCTTTCATTAGGATGCAGGTAATGCATTTATATTGTCTAATTATAATTTTAAAATTTCAATTAAACTAATATATTTGTAATGCTAAGTGATGTGCTAGTAGAGTACTTGATAATAATTCAGTACATGTTTTGTCATTTAACTGGAGCAAGCTATATAGTGATACATCTAGGTATTTTTTTTAACCATTTGTTAAAGACAATAATTTAACTTCAACAAATTATAGATGTTTAATACTGCAATACTTATTTTCTACAGGTCATGTGGATTCTGTGTGAGGATGATAAATTGACAATTGCTCTAGCTGTTTGCATTAACTAGATGGATAAATGGACATCAATGATCTCATTGATATTTTTTGAGATGTTAGAGCTATATTGTTCAGATCGTGTAATGACGACAGTTTGGTTACAGATAGCATATTTCAATCGACATCAATATAAGTGTTTTGTTGCACACCATAAATCACCGGAGTAAAAATAATGATTACAACTTGTTAAGTTATCATGGAGCTTATGTATCATAATGAGATGCACAAAGAAATGAAATATTTACTTAGATGCATCATGTGATTACAGATGAGGGGTATATGATTTAGTACATGGGTTTATATGTTAGGTCATGACACTAGATCCCAAGCAACTTCCTCTATCTACAAACATGTAATATGAGCAACTTGCCCAGCGAATTCAAAATGTTGTAAGTAATCAAATCTTTTAGAATTAATATATGTTAAAGGATTCGTTTTATTTATTGATATTTTTATTTAACATTAATGTTTTATTAATATTAAGTTGGTTTGTTACTATGAAAGGGTCGAGAGGTTGTATTTGTACTTCATAATATTGAAAAAGAACACAAAGGATACACGTATATGTCTCAATGGTTTAATGTTTTTCGCAATGCACTTGAGAACGTTAGAGATATTTTAATTCTTGATGATGTCGTGACAAAGGATGAGGCTCATCAGATAGGAGTAAGATGCAGTCGTGCTATTGATGAGCCCAGATCATCTAATAGATAACGTAAACGTAAATAAATATATGAGTTATGTTGACATATTTAGGGAGTTCAATTAGTAAAATGTTACATTATTTAAGAATTTCATATTTATTTTGTATATATGTATGTTTATTTATTTCCATGCATCTCATGAAAACATTCTCATATAAAATTACAATTCATAAATGTGTGGTGAAAATAATTGAGATTTGTGTTTTGAGTGTTAAGCCTGAGGCTATTTGTGATTATTAAATGTGAGAATTTAATGTGAGAATTTGTTGTGTTTGGTTTTTGTGGTTATTTGCAGGTATTTTTAAATGGGATAAAATTTTGGGTAAACTTGCTAAATAGAGGAAACTTTACTGAAATTTTGTTAAAATTAAAAATTTTCTTACTTTCTAAAATCATTAACTAAATTAAATGTAAGATTAACGAACTAAATAACCATTGAAATTACAATTGTGATGTAATTCAATGATAAATCTCATAAGAACTCTTTTTGTTAGATTTAGAAACAACTGAATTTTGTTAATGGATTTTCGTGGGATGGCTATTGAAATTTAATTGATATCACAGTTATGAAACGCCACATTAATTTAATTGATGTCATTTTTCATTACTATAACATTTAATGAATGTTGCGGTTTTAAAACGCGATATTAATTACATGTCGCATTTCAGAACAGCGACATCAATTAATTGTTGCGATTATGAAACTAGACTTTTTAAAGCTTGCTACTTCATCAAAACCTTTTGTTGCGTGTTGATTCACCAAATTTTTTAACTTTTCATGATAGACAATATATCCCTTTTTTTTCTTTTTCCTTTATTATTTTATATATGAAATGCATTTTACCCCTATTACTTTCTATGTATGTTTTAAAATTTGTTTTGATTTAGTTTGTTTTATTGAGTCCTTCTACATTTTGATATGTCCTTTCATTAGTTAATCAATAAAATCGAATCAATAAATAATTGACAAGTGTTCCTTTGTTGAAAACATAGTACTTTAATATTCTCTAAATTAGTCTCAAATATAAATTCTCACTTATCACAAAAATATCAAATAAAATTTCTAAATTTTTTTTTCTCCTTGATTTTCATTCAATTGTTTTAGTAAAGGAGAGGGAGCTTTCTTTTTTTCTTTTTCAAAATTTTAGTTTTTAATTTCATTAGTTTTAGACCTGTACCTGTTATGATTTTTTTATTGAAATGATTTTGAAATTATAACTTTTTTTTTCTTGTTAACATTTCTTATTTATTATTGTATTCTTAATTGGATATATCGTTTATTTTAGAGATTGATTTTTTTTTATTTTAAAAAAATATTTAATTTATTTTTCAATTTATAAAGGATATGAAAATAAAAATTTTATATTTTTATTATAAATTAACATGTGTCCATCATATATTAGTCCAGTTTTAATTACTAAAGATAACGTCTAACAAATGGGCTACATTATAGACATTCAAGTGCAAAAAAAGATTGTATAGGCATTTTTTATGTGTCTCCTAAAAAAATAAAATTTTAATCATGAGTTAAACCATATTTTTATCTAATATTAGATGGAAAAAAAAATGATCCATCTAGGGTGACCAATGAAATTCACAGGGATAATCTTGAAAAAGACAATTCGAAAAGCTCAATCATAAATTAACTCAATGTTAAAGAATAAAATCAGTAAAAAAAAAGCATTTAATTAGAAAAAAAAACTTAAGTGAATTCGAGTCAACTTGCTCAAACTCACAATGCAAATCTGTCATGCCGGTCATCAGATTCAATAAGTTTTTTTCATCCAAAAGATTATTTTTCATTTAATTATAAGACAATAAAACACATAATATTTTTTTGTATGAAAATTTTTTCTCAAAAGTAAAAAAAAATAAAATTGATAAGCACGTGGGGCTGAGATAGCAAAAGTAGATAATTAATAACAAATGGTGAAATTGCATTCTTTTAGGTTTGAGTTAAATAAAAAAAATAGGTCATCAATAAAAAGAGTGAAGTTGTATTTATTTTAAAATTGAGGCTAAAAAAAACATTAAAGAAAAAAAAAGAGAAACAAATAATTCCCTGGATGCTATAGATTAACTCATTAAACTTATGACCCAACTCATAGACTCAATTGGGTTCAATAATTTTTTATCATTTTTTAACCCAAAAATAAAATAGCAAAATTAAAAAAAAGACTAAAAAGAGCCTAGACGCGAGGGCATGGTGGCCTAACATGCCTGGACATTAAAACAAACAGCCTAGGCATGTAAACTTTCCATCCTAGCCCATATGCCTAGGCTTGTCTTTAATTATTTTTTAATTTCTTAAAAGGGTGGAAGACAATTTTTTTCAAAAAAAAGATAGCAGATGACATGTCATCAGCAATAGCAAATGGCACATCGCCTACTTTTTTTAGAAACCAGAGATAAGGAGGAAAAATAAGGCCTCAGTCTTTTTGTATAAAAACCCATTTTCAACCCATTTTGACCCAAACACCCTACAAATCTTGATAAACTTATCAATGACCTCAAAAACCTAAAAATGGCTAAAAAGATCGATATAAACTTGAACCCAAAAATATTCTTGCGATCATATCTGCCTCATTGAGCAAGGAGAAGGAAAAAAAAACACCTAGGTGAAAGTCCCCTCATGAAATGAAACCTATTGACACTGATTTAAACCATTTGTATGGTTGGAATCATCGTCAATGACTACATTCTCTCTTTACTCCAAAATCTAGCAGTCCTCTCACTCTTCTAAAAAAAAAGACTGAAAAATTAAGAAAATAAAATTTGGTACCAAAATTAAATTTCTGACAACTAAAAGGATCGCTCACCTACAACCCGAAAAAGATGGGGGACCAAAATAAACTTTTGATATGAAATTCAAAACCGCCATATATTTTACCTGCTCTTTTCACTTTAATCCTATGTCTTTCAATCTAATACTCTCTTAGGCCATGTTTGTTTCCCGGAAAATGGTTTCCGGGAAAACACTTTCCAAACTTTCCTGTGTTTGTTTGCCATTAGAAAGTTGATCAACGGAAAATACTTTCTGGTCAAAGGAAAATTTAGCTTGGTTTCTAGGAAAGTGTTTTCCTGAAAAATTTGGGCGAAAAACACTTTGTGGAACTTGTGAAAAATTTAGAAATATCATATTATTTGCTGATTATATCAAATTTGGTCCTCAAACTTTTGATTGCTATATATATTTTGTTTTGAATATTTATTTTTTAATTTCATCTCTTAAAATTTAATTTTTATATTAACTTTGGTCTTTATTTTTATAATTGTTATTTGCTTTTTCCTTATCATTTTCTTTTAAAAAATTTTTATCTATCAAATTTGGTTCTTATTCTTTTGATTGTTACTTATTTTATTTGAAATAATTTATGAAATGTTAATTATTATTATTTTAATTTCTTCATCTTTTATTTTTATTTTATTTTTTAGATTTGATTTCTATTATTTTGATTACTATTTATTTTATTTGAGATAATTTATGAAATTATATTTTTTTTTCAATTTCATCATCATTCAATTTAATTTGTAAGATTTGTTCCTCATTATTTTAATAAACTTGAGAAAATAAAACTTTAATAAGTTACTTTCCAGCTTATTTTCCATGACATAACCAAACACTGGAAAGTGTTTTCCAACTTATTTTCCATTACACTACCGTTTATCGAAAAATAATTCACTTTCCCGGAATTCACTTTCCAAAAAGAAATTACTTTCCAGCAAACAAACTGGACCTTAAAAAAAATATGCAATTTGATGCTAATTTGGCTTTAAAATGGCTTAATTGTGCAAAAATAAGTTTAGGGGCCAAACTAAAAATTTAGAAAAATTTATTATTCCAATCCATAATGATTTATGAGAGAGTGAATAGTGCATCCTCAAAAGTAAAAAGCAACACGATTTAGTTTTTTTTTTAATTTAATTAACTCATTGGCTCGCGCTACGCCACGAGTCGAAGCAAAAAACAATTTATCTAGGCATTAGTAACGTGTTTTCTAAAAAAAATGAGATCCTGACCATGATTTGAACAATATATTTTTCTTCTAATATTGAAATCAAAAAATATTTGATCTATCTGGAATGACTTGCGAAACTCGCTGGGATAATCTAGGAAAAAATAAATTGGAAAGTTCAATCCCGAATTAACTCGATGTTAAAGGACTAAATTGGTAAAAAAATCATCATTTAATTAAAACAAAACGTGAACTAGAGTCAACAAAGCAAATTCATGACGCATGTTATACATGTCATTGAATTCAATAATTTTTTTTGTCATAAAGATTATTTTTCATTTAATTATATGACAATAAAATGCATGATAATTTTTTTATATAAAACATTTAAAAAAAAAGTAAAAAAAAAGAACATGATACACTTGTGAGGCTGAGATAATAAAAGTAGATCATTAATACAAAGGGTGAAATTGCATTGTTTTATGTTTGAGTTAAATAAAAGAAATAGATCATCAATAAAAAAAGGGTCAAAGTGTATTTTTTTCTAAAATTGAGGGTTAGAAAAAGCATTAAACCAACAAAAAAAAAAAACAAATAATAGCCTAGATGTTGCTAATTATCCTGTTAAACTTACAACCCGAGTCATGAACTCAATTGAGTTCAATGATTTTTTTATCATTTTTTAAACAAAATATAAAATAGCAAAATAAAAAATAAAAACTAAAAAGATCCTAGGCATATGGCCCTCATGTCTTAAGTTATTCGAGAATTGAAAGAAAAACAGATTAGCCTATGCGTCTAGGCTTGTCTTTATTTTTTTTCTAAAAAGGACGGATGACATGTCATTTGTCTAATTTTATAAAAGATAACAAAAAATATGTCGTCTGTTTTACACATAATCCGACAACTAAAGTCACCAGAAAAAAAGGGCCTCAAGTTGTTTTTGCTAAAAAAACACATTTTCAACTCTTTTTGATCTAAAACACTTAGAAAGCACACTAAAGACTTTGATAAACATATTTATTGCCTAAAAAATACCTAATTAATAGCTCAAAAATATGAAAATCAACTTGAACCTGAAAATATTCGTACTATCAGATATGTCTCACAGGGCTACGAGAAGGGAAAATAATACCTAGGTGAAACTTTTCTCATGAAATGGAACTCATTGACGCTGGTATTGACCCTTTTTATGGCCAGAATCATTGTCAACTGCGACTTTCTCTCTCTATACCGGAATCCAATGAGCATTTCTCTCTCCTCTCATAAAAAAGAACTGAAAAATAAGAAAAATAAATTTTGATCCTAAAATTGAATTTTTGACAACTAAAAGGACTGGTTACCTAATAACTAAAAAATATGGGAGAAAATAAACTTTTCAAATGAAATTTGAAGCCACCACCTATATTACCTACCCTTTTTACTTAATCCTCTGTCTTTCAATCCAACCCTTCATCCCTAAAAAATAAGCAATTAAGTGTTAATTTGGGCTCAAAAGGGTTTAATTGTGCAAAAAAATAAAAGTTCAAGGACCAATTGAAAATTTAGAAAAAAAGAATATTTCAATCAATAGAAATTTGTGAAAAAGTGTATGGTTCAAATGTTATAGTAAATTCACCACACGACTTAGTTTTTTTAAAATTTAATAATACATAAAGGTTAAATCAAAGCAAAAACAAAAGAAGATAGCATATAAAAAATTGTAGTGTATGGAAACAAGTTAATGGGTGAAACCTAAATTGGAACTCTAGTGTAGTAATTAAAGAGTTTTTTTATTTTTCTTAAAGAAAACTTTAAATTGAGGTCAACTTAGCTTTTCCCTTTGAAATTTTATTGTTTTAATGTCTTTTTTCAACTTTAAATCAAGTATCAACATCCTTATTCATGTTATTCCAAGCAAAAGAAAAATATTTTATAGTCATTAAACTTTTGAATTAAATGTCTTTTAAACCTAACAAAATCAAATCTTTTACTTCAATTAAAAGTTTAAAATAATATCACATATATCATTTATTTTAAATATATAAGATATAAAACTAAAACTATGGTTTATATTAAAATCAAGGAAAAATATAAAATAATTTAAAATTAATAAAAATTTAAATTAAAAATATCATATAATTTCAAGACCGTAGAACTAAGAAGCCTAATGTCAAGAGAAAAACAACTTTTAAACTTTTATACTATTACATAGATATAATTATTAATAATATATTTGATAAAATTAATTAACAGAACATTAAATGGTTGGGCCAAATCATTATAGCCATATCCATAAAACATTATTCATTGGAATAATATGTGTTTTTTTTTTTGTTTTTTTTTAATTTCACCTTTCAACAACTTAGCCTTCGTTTTCTTTTATTTATTTTTTAATTTTATCATTCAATATTAGATTGTTTTAGGAGTTATGCCTTGTATTGTTTTTTTTTTTCCTATTAGGTTATATTAACAAAACAGTAACAGGTGTGGCTAAATACCAAAACAACAATCCCGACATTCTCATTTTCAAGATTTAAGGTTGTAGTCACACCCACAAAACACTATTTATTGGAAAAATATTTTTTTTGCTAGTATTTTTTTTTCAATTTCATCATTCAACAACTTAATCTTCTTCTTTTTTATTTAGTTTTTTTTTCAGTTTCATTCTTCAATATTAGGTTGTTTTGAAAATTGTACTTCATTTTTTTCATTTTGTTGGGTTATATATTAGTTTCATGGTTTTGTTTGTCTCGATTTTAACCTTCAACATTAGATTTGTTAGAAGTAAGGCTTTGTAATTCTTTTTTATTTATTTTCTATAAATTTATCCTGATCTTATGACCTAAGTCGTGGGTTTAACAAGTTGACTCAGGTTATTTTTTTTGCTATTTTTTCTAATTGATTTTTTTATTTCATCTTACAATACTGTGTTGGTTGGAAATTGAGCTTTATGATTTTATTTTTATTTCTTTCTATAAGGTTATTCTTATCTAATGACTCGAATTATGAGTTTGGCAGGTTGACTCGATTTATTCTCTTGTTCTTTTCTAATTGATTTTTTTTTAATTTCACCATTTAGCAACTCAATCTTCTTTTTTTATATTTAGTTTTTTTTTCATATTTCAATATTAGGTTGTTTGGGAATTGAGTTTCATAATTGTTTTCAATTTACTCTTTGTGGAGTTATACTAGTCTCATGGATTTAGTTTTTTTCCTCAATTTTAACCTTTAATATTGGACCTCTTGAAAATGGAGCTTTGCAATTATTTTACTTGCGTTTTATAAAACTATCATGGTCTCATGATCTAGATCGCGAGTTTAATAGGTTAGTTTATGTTGACTTTGGATTTTCTTTGTGTTTTTTAATTGATTTTGTAATTGAAATTAACCCTAATATAATTTATATTATTATGTTGAATGAATTTTGCTTTAGTATGTTCAAAGTTAAGCTCATCTAATTTTAGCGAGACTTAACTTTCATGACAAGTCTAATACATAAAACTTAGCTTGATTTTCTTAGTTTAAGGTAGTATTTGACATTATGATAGTGATTGTTTTTCAAAGTGTTTTTTGCTTGGAAAAGTATCAAAATAATTTTTTTTATTTTTTAAAATTTATTTTGACATCAGCATATAAAAATGATCCAAAAAACACATAAAAGAAATTAATTTGAAGCAAATGTTTTTTAAAAACAAAGTGACACCACAAAAACAAACACCTCCTAAATAGGTCTAAAGTTACCCTCGTTTCGAGCTAATAAATGAATTGAGAGTAAACCTTCACCATTACATCACAAAGTAATCTTTAAAATAAAAACATACGCGCCCATACATACAAGTTTTTATGATAAATATATATATTTTAACCAAAAAAATTAAATACACAATTAAGCAAACATTCTCTACACCGTAAATATCATATTTATATGAAAAAATGTCCTTACTAAATTTTAACTTATTTTCTTATAAAATAGATATTTTAATTATTTTGATAGCTTAATTGCAATAATATTAATAGAATAAGCAACCTAATTTAGGTTTAGAAAAAAAATGGAAAAATGTGTATAGCTTTTGGATTTGGTTATGGTTGTCAAATAGAAAGATTTTCTTATTTATGCATGTGTGTATATATTTATATATCTTTTTACAAATATTAAGTTTGATTCAGTAATTTTATTGATTAATTTCAACGAAGGCAATGATGTTATTTAAAAAAACCCACTTAAATTAATTAAAATTATTTGGTTTTGAGCATCATCATCATATTAGCTATTTTTGTGATATGCTTAAACCTTTTTGATTTTTTTAGATTCTTTCATGTCTCCAGCTTTGGTGGAGCATCATTAGTTATTGAGGATTATTTCGTATATTTCGATTATTTTTCTTTGATTTTCACATTTGCTCCTAGTGTAGGGCATCTTAGTTAGGGTTATTTTCAAGAAAAACTAACTAGGCTCAATAGGGACTACAAATGATATATTTAGTCTTATGAAAGAATTTTCAAATATGGCATTTTCTCATTTCAAACATATGCATTTAAGATCGATAAACTTTGCTTTCTTTCATACGAACATGCAAAAATGATTTCTCGTTATTCATTAGTTAAAACTTAGCTTTGAAGCCATCTTGTGGTATTTAAGTTGTTCTTCTAGTTTTTCTAAGTGTATGATTGCCTTTCTAGGATATCACTTGAATTTGTAAAACTTGTCTGTTAGGGTAAACACCAATTTGATTTTTATTTTTATACTAAAACTTTGATTTTTCTAGAATCCTTTGAGAAAACATGAGATCATGCATAATTTTTGAAAAAAAAGAGAAACACACTAAAGAATTCTTGGGGGCATGACATACCATTTTACAAGTCAAAGGTCTAAAAATCCATGGACCAAAAGAGATATAGAAACAACCACTAGTGATTCTTAGTCTTAAAATCTCTTAAACACTTTTTGAGACTATAAGTATCATTTTTCTTCGCAGCCAAGAGCCAAAACCTATGTTACATGCCTAATCAAACCCTTTTTAATCAAAGGCAGACAATCTGAATCGGTGGACAATGCTTTCCCATGTGAAACTAGCTCTATTATTCTTGAAATGAATTTTTTGAAGATTGGTTCCTTGAAACCCTCAAATTAAAGTTTGAACCCCTCTGATCAACAAAACATCATTTATACTTTTATCAAAATAGTAAAACAAAGACTTTCAAACTTGCCCATAGAAATAACTTGAATTCTTTTTGGAACAAGTGTGCTTGAAACTAACGTCAAAATGGTTTATGTGTTTAGAATAGTTTTCAAATTTTGAATATTCTCCATAAAAACAACCCTTATAAATAACCAAACCCTATTTTGCATAGCATCATTCTTAAAGAAAACTCGAAACTTAGGCTACGTTTGTTTCCTGAAAACTGGTTTCCGAGAAACAACTTTCCAAACTTTCCTATGTTTGTTTGCCATTAGAAAAGTTGGTTAACGAAAAGCACTTTCCGGTCAATGGAAAACACTTTCCGGTCAAAGAAAAATTTGGCTTGGTTTCCATGAAAGTTATGAAAAATTTAGAAATGTCATATTATTTGCTGATTATATCAAATTTGGTCCTCAAACTTTTGATTGCTCTATATATTTTGTTTTGAATATTTTTTTTCAATTCCATCCCTTAGAATTTAGTTTTTATATTAATTTTGGTCCTTATTTTTATAATTATTATTTGCTTTTTCCTTATCATTTTTTTATTAAAATTTCTTATCTATCAAATTTGGTCCTCATTCTTTTGATTGTTTCTTATTTTATTTGAAATAATTTATGAAATGTTAATTATTATTATTTTAATTTCTTCATCTTTTTTACTTTTGCTTTGGGTATATGAAGGCCTTTGCCCTATAACGTGAATGTTTTTTAGGAATTGAGTGGGGTTATTTTGGTAATTGTGTTTTTAAATACACAGTAAAACAACAAATATAACCTTGAAATAAAATAATTCAATGCTTTCTGCATAAGGGTGTTTTTGTATTTTTATGTTTGGTCGAAAAGTGAAATTACTACATTACCCATGCTATTCCAATTTTTTACACTTGGATTCAGGGGCTTTGTAGTAATTTCCTTATGATCGGTTTGTAATTGTTGATTGGTCTTAGGGGCATTTTCGGTTTTACGTAATTAAAAAAAACAAAAATTTGTTGGCGCCTGCAAAGCACCCACCAGTGCGTCAGCTACTCTACCGACTTCGGGCAGCGTATGTGGCTAACTCTGGTAGTTGTACTGGCGCTTCCGTTGCATCGTTAGATTCTTGGTGTCCTCTTTCTTCTTAGATGGCACGTGTATGGTGGATTGACGCAATTTGGTTGGAAATGAATTTTTTTCCTTCTCTTTCTTCTTGGATTTGTGTGCAGGCCATGCACAAAATTAAACTAGCCATTCAATTGATTTTTTTTCTTTCAATTAAGTCCCTCTTCTCTTATTTGTAATTTTTTTATTTACATTGGTTGTTTCTAATTAGGTTATATTTTTTTATTTCATCTCTGGTTATTTGATTTTTGAGATTTGTTTTCATCTCTGGTTATGCTCTGGCCCACGAGAAGTAAGCCACCTGAAAAATCTCTGTATTTTTTCACCTCCTTTTGAGTGCGCCTTCGAGCCTTGACCATCTAAGGTAGTGTGTTTTCAAACCCTACCTCCTTTTGAGTGCGCCTTCGAGCCCTCATCTCCTTTGAGTGCGCCTTTGAGCCCTCGATCATTAAAGGTAGTGTGTTTCCTAACCTTACCTCCTTTTGAGTGCATCTTCGAGCCTTTATCTCCTTTTGAGTACGCATTCAAGCCCTTCCCTCCTTCGAGTGTGTCTTTGAGCTCTCGATCATTAAAGGTAGTATGTTTCCTAAACCTACCTCCTTTTGAGTGCGTCTTCGAGCCCTTATCTCCTTTTGAGCGCGCCTTCAAACCCTCACCTCCTTCAAGTGCACCTTCGAGCCCTCGACCATTAATGGTAGTGCTTTTCCTAACCCTACCTTATTTTGAGTGCGCCTTTGAGCCCTTGACCATTAAAGGTAGTACGTTTCCTAACCCTACCTCCTTTTGAGTACGCCTTCAAGCCCTCGTTTTTTTTAGTGCGTCTTCGAACCTTCACCTTCTTCGAGTGTACCTTCGAGCCCTCGACCATTAAAGGTAATGCGTTTCCTAACCCTATCTCATTTTGAGTGCGCCTTCGAGCCCTCACCTCCTTTGAGTGCGCCTTCGAGTCCTCGATCATTAAAGGTAATGCGTTTCCTAACCCTACCTCCTTTTGAGTGCGCCTTCGAGCCCTCACCTCCTTTTGAGTACGCCTTCGAGCCCTTATTTCCTTATGGATACGCCTTCGAGCCCTCACCTCCTTCGAGTGCACCTTCGAGCCCTTGACCATATAAGGTAATGTGTTTCCTAACCCTACCTCCTTATGAGTGCACCTTCGAGCCCTCGCCTCTTTTGAGTGTGCATTCGAGCCCTTATTTTTTTTAGTGTGCCTTCGAGCCCCCACCTCCTTTGAGTGCACCTTTGAGCCCTCAACCATTAAAGGTAGTGCGTTTTCTAACCCTATCTTCTTTTGAGTGCGCCTTTAAGCCCTTAACACCTTTCAAGTGTGCCTTCGAGCCCTTATCCCTAAGATCGTTTGTCAATCTACTGTTTTCAAATTTTTCGGGACTCTCAGAAAAGCAAAAGTTCTTTTGTGTCTACTTTTCTTTATAAATTTACTATGCAAAGCCAAAACAAAATTTTCCAATGTCTTTGCATCGTAAATATTATAAAGAGAAGGCAACTGTCATAACCCAATTTTTGACTCCTTCTATTTTATTAAAAAAACAACAAAAAAATATGAAATGAAAAAAATACGGAATAAATTGAAATTTAGGTCAAGACAACATAAATTGGAAGTTTAAGGACTTAAATGAACTTGAAATTGTTTAATTAATGAAATCAGGGACCCAATTGTTAAATTTCAAAAGTTCAAGGGCCAAAATAAGAATGTCCATTTCTGCCGAAATGGCACCGTTACTAGAACAATCATGCTCGTCTTCTTCATCCCAATTTAATAGGGGAGCTGGAAAAGTTGCAGTGATTTTGGTCCGAATTATGGACCACATCCCTTGCCCACGATCCCTCTCATGGATTGATTAAATAGTCCTGTAAATGGAGGACTGTAAAGGGGATTGGTTTTTTTTGCAAGCTCTCTGGATGATGCAACCATATTATTTGATAGTTTCACCCACATTTTACTAGTGTTTTACCTATGTTTTATATATAAAATGCCTTGATATTCTTTGTTTTATATTTTAAAGATACTTTTGGATGAAAGATGCAAAAAGGAGGTAAATAGAGGTAATTGGCAGATTTGACCTTCAGTCGATGTTTTGTGCAGAGTGTGAGCACTAGAGGTCAAAACAAAGTGATTCTAGTGGCATTAAAAAGCTAACATCCATACCTTTTTGGACATCTAAGGCAAGAAAATAAAATAAGGAAGAGCATGGAAATCGATGCTTTCAAAGTCAAATCTCGCAATCTCTTAATGTTGACCTTCGGTCATTCCGACTTGAATATCTGGAGCTACAGAAGTCCAATTGATGCAAACTTAATTTTGTTGGATTTCTGGCTCAAAGGCCTATAAACTCTCCAAATTTTAGCAAAGAAACGATGTCATATGAGGGAGATATGAGTTTTCAAAGATGACAACTGAATTCTGCCAACAAACAGGTTTCGTGAAGAAACGAGTCCAAATTACGTTTCGAAGTATCTAAACCGATATCCAAGTTTTTATTTCAACAATTTAGCTCCTCTAAGTCAATGCTTGAAGATTTCACGCAAGGCTATTTCTTCTTTTTTAGGAAAATAGTTATTGAAGTACTTAAATGTAAACAGTGTACTTAAGGGAGGACTATTTTGTAAAATAAAGACTAACATTTTATAGGATATAAAAAGAATGAGAGAAGAGAAGGGGAGCAGCCAGCCAAGAGGAGAAAAACGCCCCCCTCCTCTAAGAAACTCGAAATTATGCATTCTTCCTTCTTTTTTATTAGTTTTTCAACAAACATGCAAGGCTAAACACTTTTTCTTGGTTGCAAGGACACGGAAACCTTCGAATTTCAAGAACTGTGAGATTTATTTTACCTTTTCTTTTCAGTTTATATGATGAATATGTTTGTTCTCCTATGCTTATTTTTCTTATGATTTTTTATTTTAATTGCTAAAGCGGACTCTAAGTTATTATTGTAGATAATCTATTGCTAAGTTTAATATCAAAACCGGAGTTGTGATATATGAACTTGTGAAGCAACTGAGTTTAATAATTGTGGCGGATCTACGTTATTAATCTTAGGGAGAACATTCAATCAAATCAAACATAGACTGAGACAGTTATGTTTTCTTGATTAATCAACTTATCTAGTTCTTAAGGCTGCCATTGAATTAAATTACTAGTGCGGACACTGTGGTTGTTTGATGGTTAGAGTTAGTTATACGGCGGAACCGTTAATTATCCAATGTTAAGAAGAGATAAATATTTAGAATATAAATTGATGTTTTGTTTCCATGATCAGTTCTGATTTCTGTAGGTGGATGTGTGCTTGCGACCAAGGTTTGTTCTATTGATAAATTTTGATTTTATTAAATTTCGTTTCATAGTTTTCTGTTTTCTTTTGCTTTAGCCTAGATAACATCCAAACCCCCCCAAATTGCATATCATCTAGCATAAAAATCTGACTTGAATCTTCCTCGTGGGATCGACCCCTTGTTTGCTCTATACTATCTTGTGTGTTGTGTTTGAAGCTAGGGTAATTAATTTGTGCGACCGCGACATCACAACACTGGCCTATAAAAAGCCAGAGAAGAACAAGGAACAAGGGGACCGATAGAGAGTTGACCGAAAACACAAACCAGAGAAAATAAAAACCGGAGGAGCACCTGCAGGGTGAGGAAACAAACGCAAAAAGACGAACCAGAATAGCAGACTCTTATTACCCTGTTTCTTCTCAAAGAAACAAAGGCATTCGTGCCTCACGATCGTGAGGCACAAACACATGAACAGAGGTCGTCCTCTGAATTTATAAAAGCTAGAGAAGGCCACAAAGGGGCAAGAACTAGAGAAAAAACAGAGAGTCAGAGAGGATGAACTGAAACATAAAAGAAAAAGAGGAAAAGAAAAGGAGCAGAGAATAACACAAAGAAAAACAGAGAACACGAACGAAAACAGGGAAAAAGAAGATGAACTTGGGAAAACAGAGAAAAAACTAGAAGAGAGAAACAAAGGAAAAGAAAGAAGAGAGGAAACCAGAGAACAACACAAAAGGGACGTAAAAAAAACTAAAAGAAACCAGGAGGACAAAGATACACAGAGAGAGAGAGAGAGAGCCAGACGCAGAGAGATAGAGAGAAAATACATAAATAAGAATAAAAAAGGAGAGACTAGAGAATATAAACAAAGGAAACAGAGCCGAAGAAAAGAACAACCAGAGAGAAAACAAACAAAAAGAGGAATAGAAAGAGCATCGTCCTATACACCATCATCTTCGGCTTCATCCCCAGCTACACAGGTAAGCTTTCATTTTCCCTGTCTTTAGAAATATAATTACCCTGTCACTGTGCAAAGCATGGGTGAATAATTCACGCATGCATGCACAGTGACTAGCCAGGTCACTGTTTTGAATTAGTGACCAGGCTGGGCCCAGCTTTTATTTTAATCCTTTTTATTTATTTATTTATTTATTTATTTGATATTTAGTTAAATAGGCCATTCAAAAATATTTGTGGGTCCTTGTGAATTTATTTGTAGGTCCCTTGCATTTTATAGGTATTTCATTGTATAATTAATTTGTGGATTTTTTTTACCGTGAAATGCAATTTTAGTTTTTTTAGAAAAAAATAATAAAAAAATATATGCATGCATTAAAAATAAATTTATTTTATTGGTTTATTCACTGATGGCAGAGTCGGAATAAAAATAGTGATTTAAATTTATTTTATTTTTTTAGCTATGTAATATTTATCAACGTTAGAGTTGGAAGTATCCGTAGTTGAATATTAACCGATACTAGAGTTAGGAATATTACAAGCAAACTATCATAGCATACACCAACAAACTTTTAGCAATTTAAGACAAAACCAGCAATGTAATCTGCCACAAACAGGATATTTAAGGGGTAGTAATATCTTTCCTTTTACGTAACCAGTCTCGTACCATAGAATATCTGTTGACCAGTTAGGGTTTCTAATGACCATTATATTAGGTGACGACTCCTTAAACAAGATATTTTCTCACCAAAGAACAAGATGCTAAAAATCTATTCTTTTTTATTTTTATTTTTAAGGTCTTCGTAATGTCGGGTGTGATAGTTACAATGGTGACGGAAATAGGGAAGATTGAATGACAAATTGAAAGTATATTATAGGGTTGCAATTGATCGAAAAGGAAGTATAAGGTGCAGAGTATAACTTAAATCAAAGGCGAATCAGACCCTTTCCTCGTGGAATTCTTCTCCTATTAAAAATCCCCAAAGCAAGAAAGCAGCGTCTTTTGCAGTCGCCTCCCAAATCTTCCTAGTAACATCATCGCCTTGGAGACTCCTCCCGAAATCATCAAGAAATAGGTCGGTCTACAGTAGCTCCTTGAAGGAAGGTATTTTATACACCACTCTGCTTATGTATTGTAGATCTGTCAGTTTTTCTGTGGTTTGTTCATGTGCCTGACAGGATGAACAGATCTTATAAACAAAAATAGCATCTGGGTGGGTTTTAGTTTCTTAATACAATGATTTGATTTTTCTGCGGTGCGGTGTCTGGATTCGCTTCGCTGTTAGATATGTTTTTTCTCTTCTACTTTGATAATTATATTTGTTTTGTTTGATAGGAAACTTGATTTGCTGAAATGGCTGATAACGATAACAATTCACTACCTGGGTCTTCGAAAGATAACCCTGATCATGATTCTGAGACAAACCCAGTTTCCAAGGAAAATAGTTCACTCTCAACTATAGTCCGTAGGTTTAAGGACTCGGTTTCTTTAGGCAAGACACACAAGTTTTGGGAAAGTCAACCTGTTGGTCAATTCAAAGACATTGGTGACTCAAATCTGCCTGAAGGTCCCATCGAGCCTCCAACCCTGCTTTCTGAAGTTAAACAGGAACCTTACAATCTCCCTAGTCAGTATGAATGGACCACATGTGACATGGAATCTGATGAGACTTGCGACGAGGTTTACAATCTCTTGAAGAACAACTATGTTGAGGACGATGAGAACATGTTCAGGTTTAATTACTCGCAGGAGTTTCTAACATGGGCTTTGCGTCCCCCGGGCTATTATCGAAGCTGGCACATTGGAGTTCGTGCCAAAACTTCGAAGAAGCTTGTTGCTTTTATAACAGGCGTTCCTGCAAGGATTCGGGTGCGTGATGAAGTTGTGAAAATGGCAGAGATTAATTTCTTATGTGTTCATAAGAGGCTTCGATCCAAGAGACTTGCTCCTGTTATGATTAAGGAGGTTACAAGGAGGGTTCATTTAGAGAATATTTGGCAGGCTGCTTACACTGCTGGAGTGGTTCTTCCAACACCAATAACAACCTGCCAGTATTGGCACAGGTCTTTGAACCCCAAGAAGCTTATTGATGTTGGCTTTTCAAGGCTTGGTGCAAGGATGACAATGAGCCGGACCATAAAACTTTACAAGTTACCAGATTCCCCTGCCACCCCTGGATTTAGAAATATGGAACTTCGTGATGTGCCTGCTGTCACGAGGTTGCTAAGAAATTACTTGAGCCAGTTTGTTGTTGCTCCGGATTTTGATGAAAATGATGTGGAGCACTGGCTTCTTCCAACCGAGAACGTGGTTGATAGCTACTTGGTTGAGAGCCCAGAAACTCATGAGATCACCGACTTCTGCAGCTTCTATACTCTTCCATCCTCTATTCTTGGCAACCAGAACCACTCGACATTGAAAGCTGCTTATTCATATTACAATGTTAGCACGAAGACTCCATTGCTTCAGTTAATGAATGATGCACTGATTGTTGCCAAGCAGAAGGATTTTGATGTTTTTAATGCATTGGATGTCATGCATAACGAGTCTTTCCTGAAAGAACTGAAATTTGGACCAGGTGATGGGCAACTACACTACTATCTTTACAATTACCGCATAAGGCATGCCTTGAGACCCTCGGAACTAGGGCTAGTACTCTTATAAATCGAAATGTCTGAAAGGTGGTTCTGTAGTTTCCTTGACTGACTGGGTATGTGGCTGCACTCTTTATTTTTTTTGTTTTTTTCTCAGCATCAGGATCAATTATGCAATGTATTTGAGAAAACAGGTTTTGTGGTTTTATAGGCCTAAGCTGTCGAGGCAATTGCAATGTCATTCGCTATTTAAATTGTTCTCGGGACACAAATAATGCTGTGAGCTTGAATAACCCGTTTTATTCTGAGTTGTTGCTGCTAACTTGTTCTTACATGCATAGCTTGCTTATTGGCTTGTGTCACCACTATTATTCATGTCAGCATCTTCAATTTAAAGCCTTTTTAAATTTGCTATTGCTGTATTTGATCTTCTTCAACATCAACTGGTTTTGCTCTGTTGAGTTGCTTTCCAATTTTGTATCTCCCACCAGACAATGGTAGATCCAAGTCTGAAGATAGCTGGGGAGGAAATGTCGTTCAACTTTAGAATCAATCAGTAGCTTCAATAGTTGTGTTTTAGAAACAGAGTTCTAAAATTATGATGGTCTGTCCATCCAAATTTCAGAGATTTTGTTTAGTTATTCACCCAGCGACTCTTGTTAAAACCATCAAGACCAAAGAATAGTTAGCAGTGACGTGTAAACTGGGTGAAAAAGTGAAATTCCATTTTCATTTCATATTAATTAAATAACATATACTAAAAGTATTTGGCTTTTTAATGTAGCAATTAACAATGAAAAGTTGAGTTTTTTTTATTATTATTTCAATTTTTTTTTATTATTATTCAATATTGAGTTTACTGGTATAGAATTTTATAATTTATTTTATTTTGATTTGCTTTCTATAAAGTTTTTCTGGTCTCATACTCAGGTTGAGAGTTTTGTAAGATAATCGTGTTGATATGTGTTATTTTTTTATTCATTTTTTTATCAATTTGTTCTTCAACATGTTGACTTGGAATTAGACTTTATATAATTGTTTTTGAATCGCTTTCTATGTAGTTATTTTAGTCTTCTGACATGGGTTTAGTAGGTTAACTTGGGTTGATTTTGGTTATTTTTTTATTATTTTTTTTCAATTTAATCCTGAAAAATTAGATTGATTGAGAATTGAGATTTATATTATTTTTTTTACTTGTTTTTATATGGTTATTATGGTCTTATGACTCGGATCGTAGGTTAGGCCAATTGATTCAAGTTTTTTTTGTTTTTTTTAGTTGATTTTTTTTTAATTTCATCCTTCAATATTGAGTTAATTGTGAATTAGGCTTCATAATCTTTTAGTTTGCATTCCATGAGGTCATCTTGACATCATAACTCGGGTCACGACTCACGAGTTTGGTCGGTTCACTCGGGTGAATTTCTATGTTCTTTTTTAAATGATATATATATATATATATATATATATATATAATTTCACCCTTTAATATTATGTTGATTGAAAATTAAGTTTCATAATTTGTTTGGATTTTTTTCATATGGGGTTATCCTAGTTTTATAACTTATGTTTGGCATGTTAATCCAAGTTGACCCAACTTAATTTTTTAGTTGAATTTGTTTTAAATTTTATTCTTTAATATTAGGTTAATTGAGAATTGAGTTTAACATATTTTTTATTTATTTTCTATAGAGTTATCATGGTTTTATGATATGAGTAATGAATTTGACAAGTTAAATCGAGTTTGACAAATTAAATCGAGTTGATCTAAATTCATTCAATATGTTATTGTTTTAATATTTTTAATTTTTTAAAATAAAATTATATTTTTATAAGTAGTTAAAATTAATTTTGAAATCTACCAACAGTTGACCTCTATGGATTTACCTGAAGGAAAAGTTTATGATTGACCGAAAAAAATGAAAGAGAGAAGAAAGAAGAAAAACCCTTGTTGTTGCCTGTTGGGTACTGCCAAGCAAACAGTCTATCATCAATGTTCCTAAGCTCCGACGGTATGCCAAGCAAACAGTCTATCAATGTTCCTAAGCAAACAGGATATTAATTTTTTTATTTGTTATTTTTATTTTTGATTCTTTTTTAAAATTAATTTTTTTTTAATTTTTTTATTTGTCATTAAGTTGATTGAAAAGTTAGATTTTATATTTTTTTATAGGATAATTCAGGTTTCATGATTTAGGTTACGAGTTTAAAAATTAATCCAGGGTGACATCAATATTTTTTTAGATATTTTTTTACTTGGATTCTTTTTCAATTTTATCCTTCAACATTTGATTTGTTGAAAATAGAACATCATGTTTTTCTTTCTATAAGATTATCCCAGTCTCATGAACTAGGTAGCGGGTTTGATGAGTTAATCTAAATTAACTCAAATCTTTTTTTTAAAATTAAATATTTCTTGATTCCGTCATTCAATATTTGGTTTGTATAATTGAAATTTATAATTTTTTCTACCATGTCTTCTATTAGATTATCCCGTTCACATGATCCAGCTCGCAAAGTTTGACGAACTTACTTGGCTTTGCTAATACTTTATTTTTTGGGGGTTTATTTTGTTAAGTTTTTTCCCCTTTTGATTTGATCTTTTTACATTTGAATTGCTAAAAATCAAGTATCATTATATTTTTCAATTTGTTTTCAATGAAGTTATTCCAACCTCACGATCTGAGTTGCGAATTTGACATACTAACTCGTGTTAGTTCAATTTATTTTTTTTAATTTTATCTTTTAATAAGTTGTCTTAGAAATAGTTTCTCAATATTTTTTTCTCTGAGCAAATGTTTTTTTTTTATACAAGTCATCATGACCATATCTTTTTAAATTCGATCCACTTATTATCATTTTTTTTAATTAAAGAAACCGTCTTATTAGACATAATTAGATCTATTATTTGAGTCACATTTTTTGTTCTCTTTAAAACACAGTAGCAATACCTAATATCGTTTTTTACATTAATTTTTTTTAACCCAGCCAGCAGCATGGTGTTGACCACCTATAAAGTCTTTTTCTAAACAACGTCATTGTTAAACAAATTATAGAACATCTAACTAGAGTTGAAAGGACATAATCAAAGCTCAGGCTTTATTCTCACGCAGACTGCATCTGCACATTCTAATAGATCTTGAGAAACATTGTCTAGGAAATCAAAAGAATTTTTGGTTCGAGAATTAAGCAAGAGAGATTCAAGCAGGGAGGGGAAAAAAAATTCCGTTCCGCTGCTAAATGGCATATATGTCAAATCTCTAAGGACATCAAAATTAAATGTTTTCTTCTACAATATCTATCACGAATATCTTATCTGAGAAATTACATTATAATAGCTACCGCAAAACCAGCCCAGTAATTTAGCTTAATCATGCCTGAAAAAAATTTGAGGGAAGAAACAGGCACTATTTACATGCATTCTAGTTGTTGGGTCATCTCCAGCCCATCATTTTAAGAGGTTTGAGCTCGTATCTCATCCCATGATCACAATCTCACCTCGTAAGCCTGCCAAATCAAGAATAAGGGCATGAATTAATAGATAGTGGAAAAGCAGTGACAGAAGAAGCAAGGATGAATTACATTTCTCAAGTATCTCGTTGGCCAACTGCAGTAGTGAATCTGCGTCTTCAGCCATCTTTGAAACCCTCTCTGACTCCTTAACTGCTTCAGTGGCAACAAATGATTTGTTTTCTGCTTCTGCAACACTATATGCGGCGTCATTTGCTGCTCCTTCGACAGTATCACCGGTGTCATGTACAGACTTAGGACGCACCTCTTTCTTAGGAGTTGGTGTTTTTGTCCCAAACGAAGAAACTTTCTTTATCTTGTAGCAATTTTGGACCTGTACTTAATTTGTTAAAACTTCAAACCATTCAGTATGTTCTCACAATGTCTATTCAATATAACTTTTGTGCAATTTATTCTCACAGGACAAACTAAAAAACACACACAAGAGATTGGGCTTTTCTGTTTCTTCTCTCAATGTCAGTCTTTAATTCAGTCATTGAAGGACAAAAGAAAAAAACAAAAGAGATAGGACTTTCTTTGCAGCCATCACTAGTGGCAAGTTTACTATCATCTAATTCCAAGGAAATTACAAACAACTAATGGACTTCTACAAACCCGTAAATGAACCTTCATTCTCTCTGTTTTTATTTTTTTGGGACGTGGCAGTGATGGTCTTTGAGAAATACATTAACTTGCCGCAACATGCTCTTCAATTGCAATTCTCATCCAAGGAATAAGGCATGAACAAAGAGGTGAGAAGTGCAACAAAATGCAAATGAAAATTAAAAAAAGGGAACAATTTGATTCTACATTATAAATTTATGAGAAATTATTTATTAGTGTGACAAGGTGCGCATCAATATTAGGGATATCACCATCAGTAAAGAAGTTCCACTGGAAAGATCAAGATCACTCACCTTTTCAAGTTTTTCCTGAGCTACCAGCCTCCTCAACCTTGAACTTAATTGCCTCCTAAAATTTTGTGGTAGCTCTTGTCTTTGCTGCATGAATTATCAAGGGGAAAAAAAAATACACCCGTCATATTTCTTAAAATTCATAGAGCTGGAAAAATCAACAATGACAAATAAGAAATAATAACGAGCAAATTATGGTTGATTTACATAATTTTATGTTTTCATAATCATTCACTAATTTCATCCGGATGACAACAAAATTTTTGTAGGGGTCTATTATGTGGTTTCTTTTCTTTCCTCTTCCCTTTTCAGGATGGCAACCACTGAGGCATGGACAGGAGTGTGGGATATGGATGAAGTGACTTGCTCCTGATACTCTTTACAAATCAGAGGAATATCACCTTGGATTTGTCCTCTGGTTTTCTCCTATTGCAGCTATAGGATTTAACATGCGACATGCTTGGCAAGTCCAATTCTAGCCCAAATCTCGAAAATATGAAGACAACAAATATAAACAGCGCATATATATTCAACATCATGTCCAACTACATAATTGCCAGAGATAACAAAATCACGAAGATCATTCTTCCATGTCGCAAATAAATACCTATCTCAATGGTAAATCTATGACTATAAAATACAAAAGGAAAACACATTTTAATGATATGAAATTCGTTGGGACCTCAATGTAGCTGATTATTGCGCTAGTATCTGCTCCATTTGGCTCATTAAAGGCTGAAATTGCTTCAAAAATCATGGCATTGTACCTGCCCAATTAAGCAAATCAATCAAATATCATTGCATTGCAGAGATCTCTCAAGCCGCATGCACGCCACCATTCTATGTTACTTTACACAAAGCAACTACAATACTTGTCTTACGATACATACGAACTATGGCCGATATTACCCTAATTGCCACCAACTTACAAGAATTCACAAAACAATCTTGTTCCCTTTTTTTTTTTTTGAAAGGGAATACAAAAGAACATACTTAGGAGCAGTTTTCGAATCCGCTGCAGCTTCCGAATAATCATCGATAACAACATCGGCGGCGGCGGCAGCGGCAGCAGAAGTTTGGGGGTTGGGCAGTGGAGTTGCAGCAGCAGCAGCATCAGGAATGGATTTCACTTTTGTCGTCCGAGACTTGTCCTTAACGCTTTGGCTACCGGCACTAACAGTCATATTCCTCCATTTATCCTATTAATATAATAATATCATACAACAACAACAACAACAACAACAACAACAACA
>Ga0325404_1000193_pt1 | contig 58797 bp, 31 predicted proteins | sample PopdelMetagenome_18_FD_205664 | JGI IMG/M metagenome (GOLD analysis project Ga0325404, IMG submission 205664) | Populus deltoides microbial communities from Bellville, Georgia, United States - Xylem-Control-R1 | ecosystem: Host-associated > Plants > Phyllosphere > Stem > Wood/Secondary xylem...
TATTGTCTGTAATTAACTCGGTAGGTTGTTGGGAAATTGACCCGTTAATACAATCACGATACTTGCACCCTACCAGTGGTTGTTGGAAAGTTTTTTATAAAAAATATATTTTTTTATATTTTAAATATATTATTTTAAAAAATAAATATAAAAATTAAAAATATTATTTTATATATTTTCAAACTAAAAATATTTTAAAAAATAATATCTGCTATTATAATATAAATGGGGTCTTGAGAGCTACCGTTCCTTATACATATGTACTAAAATAATAGCAAATGGTATCTTGCCAACTCAGCCTACTATAACCATTGATCGGCGGCAATTAACGAAGTTTTGAAATATTAGCGTGACTGCAAACAAATACATAAATATAAATTAAAATAGATATTCAGTATCGTTGGAGGAGCGAGGAGATTTCAGTACCGCCATCCAAATGGCGTACCATCAATGGAATATGCTTGTATAGTTGGATTAACCCTAGTTATAAGACATGGTATAATTTGATATTTTTTAATAAAATTTAAATTAATTGAAGTCAATTCACGCCGAAATTGCTCGTCACAGTCATATCATTATCACTCTGAACATGTCTTTAAAAAAATGAAAAAAACTTGTAACAGTAACGTATCAGCTTATTTTATTTTTATTTTTATTTTTTGTTTTCTTTTTTTATTAAAACCATGACGGTCGCAAGTAAATCATCCCCCAACCAGACCAGTATTAAATCGAAGAATGGTAGCTTATCTTAAAAAACATTAAAAGATTTAAGGTGGAAATCATGTTCAAAATCAACCACCTCATTTCTTTATTTCCTTTCTCATCTAGTCATTTTACTTTATTTAATAATTATAGTTATGTTGTGTAAAATTAACACTCAATAAACTATAAAATGATATTAATTTGAACAAACCTCCAAATAATATATCAGCTATTACTGACCATCTAGAAGAGCCTAACACTTCATCGTTCAAAAACACGGCTTAAGAAGGAAGAAAGGAAAATACTGCTTCAATATAAACCGTCATCTAAACTCTGTTAAATTTATATAAATACTAATTAAATCTGAAATTAAAATATAGCTCTGTATCTCTGCCATCTCATTCAGGAGACGGCACTCATGGCGTAAATATTGTCGAATCACTAACAAATCTTGCTGCCAAAGAAATATAAAAAATTAAAAGCTAGCCTCTTGCCGTTAGGTTCTCTGTGAGTGAACTTGAAGGTTGCACAGTTAGCTGTGCGGTCCTTCTCACGCGTAGATGTTCCCAACAGCAATATTGAGAGCCGGCCCCTGCCTGCTCGATTTTAGTTTATCTATTCTTGTCGTCTGTGATGGTGTTTGAAGTTGTGTTATTAATTATTTTTTTAAAGTTATTTTTGTTTGAAAATATATTAAAATAATATTTTTATTTTTATTTTTTTAAATTTAGTTTTAACAAAAACCAATTCTAAATATTTTAAAAAATAATTTGAAACAAAAAATCAATTCTTTTTGAAAAAAACAACGTGAAAATGCAAAGACAAACAAATTGTACAAAGGATTATACTGTCCTTTGGTTTTTTAATTTAAGCAAACGCAAGAGAAGATGAATAGAGTGTGTTTGACAGAATGGCTGTGGTTATTTTTTAAATAGTTTTTCGTATTAAAATGTATGTCAATGGTTTTTTTTATTTTTTTAAAATTATTTTTGATATCAACACATCAAAATAATTTGAAAATATTAAAAATATATTAATTTAAAGTTAATAAAAAATAAATTTTTTAAAAATTTTATTAAAAATACTTTTGAAAAACAGAAAAAAGCAGGCCGTAATTAGATTTAATCGAGGAGCATTGGTTCAGCCAAGTAACTAACAATGTTTTTGTTTTATAATAATCCAGAGTGTTCCCAGCTGGCTGAGGCATCTCCTGCGTTCACTAATTACCCATGACAAGGCCGTAGTGTTTGTTTTCATTGCTGGATTTGCTTTCCAGACCATTTCTTTAAAGATCTCAAGTGGATTACTGGCTATACGTGTTATTGCTTATTCATTTAAAAAATAAATAAATTAAAAAAATATCTTGAACTCATTTTTTCAGACCGTTAATGCATGAAAATCAACCTTTGATACGTGATCGAGAGGAAAGAGCATACAAATCATGAAAATCCACGTTTTCAATAATAATAATAATAATAATAATTATACGCTCACAGTTTTACACAAATCCACGTTTTCAAAATTCAAAATTTGCTTTTACATGCTTACTTTTGCCATTAGAAAATAATGACTGTCATCACAAGGCTTGACAGCTGCGTGCCAATAGCATCACCTCGAGGAGAACAGAAGAAAAGAAAAACACTAAACGGTAAACGCGAAAGGGAAAGGGAGAGAAATGGGAATATAAAATGAAGAAGAAAGCTTATTATATAAACAACAAGAAAAGAAACATCGATCACACTGCGCGGCTGTCTGTCATTGGCCTTCTGTATTTCACGGTCAATAGCCGGGCCCCGCTTCCCCGCTTAAACTTCACCCTAACTTTTTTTTTTTTTTTTATTTATAAAGTCCACGCCCCTTAGGGGTTGTTTGGGATCCCAATCCATGAATACCTGGACCGTTTCATATCCGAGTATAGAAGATAAGAGAGGAAAAAGAAGCTTAGGGTTCGGTTCAATCTCCGTACTCGAGAACAGGTTCATTTAAATAAAGCCTCCATATTGGATATTAATAAGTAAATAGTAGTTGGAGTATTTTCTCACATCTTTCCGTAGTTGACTAGTCAGCCTGATAAATTACATTACATAACGGCATAAACCTATTTATTTAACACACAGTGAAATCTATAATCTTCCTTTCCTTTCCCTCCGTTTAAGCATGGTTAGTTGTAGTTCAAAGCGACAAAGATCTAACAATAAAACACAACCGCCTTCATATCTCTCCCTCGGCATTCTCTCTTCTTCTGCAGATTCAAGATTATAAAGGAAAAAAAACAGGTTTGTTTTTATTTGTCTTCTTCTAAGCTTACTACTCTGTTCAGTTACTCGAAGCGGTCACTACTGTACCGTTGCTCTGTTTATTACTCATTTCTTTACATTATCGATTAATTAGTTCAAAACTCGCTTTAATTTTGACTTGCTGCACTCTCCTTGGATCTGTCTTATTCTCTCTTTCCTTTTTATTTCATCTGTATAAAGTCTACCTGGTTTCTGAGGCAATCGAGCAGCCGAGAAGGTACTCTGTTCTTTGTTTGGAGTTTGAAAAGACTCTTTGAGGAAAGCCGCCTGCTGTCTTGATGTGTACTAATCGGTGTTTCTGTTTTGAGATTCGTGATTTTATTCTCTAGTTTTTTCCCCGGGAAACAAGCGGGGAGATTGTACCAGTGCGTGAGATTTCTAGACTATACAAGCATCTTGGATTTATTTTTCCTGGCTTTCTATTTTTGATTTTTTGCCGTGTCAATGGTGTCTTCTTGACTTGTTTTGGTCAAGCCTTTCAATGGCATTTTCGGTAATTCTAAAAGGAAACGCGCTTTGATATTTATGAGCCAAGTTTGTATAGTTAGTAAAGAAACATAATTAACAGACCATCTTGAAGCGATTTGGCAAATTCAAATTTGGTTAAAATCTATGAGAGTATTAGTTTTATAATCAAGCATTAAATCTAAAGGGGTCCTTACGTCATTAGGTTCCATGGTTAGTATTTATTGTTAACTGTTGTAATTTTAATTACCCGGTTGCATCTGTTCGCCGCTACCAGGTCTAGAAGTTAAAGAATTTTCATCACACAATTCTAATTGGAGGACGCTTTTTCTTGTTTATTTTTTTGGTCATCAAGGGATATACTATAATAGAGCCACTAAAAAATACCTGCTCCCTCCTATTGGACCAATAGCAGTGGGCTAGGGAAGACATTGACTTTGTTGACTTATTCCTTATTCTCGTGTTTTTGTACAATAAATATGATGGGTTTCATGAAAAATGTTGTGGCAGTCACTTTTTTTGGGAAATTTATCAAAGTTAAAGGAGATGGTGAGTTTTGGATATTTTGAAGTCGAAAGAAAACTGCGGTTCTTGTTTTGATTGTTGATCTTGGAAATGATTCGAGTTGTGTAGTACTGATTTACTTGTGATCAGTTTGATACTGCTTTCTGAAACTTTCCGAGGAAACTCAGCTCAAAAAAGCAAGCCCTGCATCCAGTTTTATTGTTAAACAGCATTTTCCTGTGAGGTGAAGTTTCCTTTACGTGTTCCATTAAAACCGGTTTCTGTGTGTGCCTTACCTCAAAACTAGAATTGATTTTCGTAAGTACCATATGGACTGCATGTTTTCCTAAATTTTGGTTATCTTTTAAAATTTTGCATGACACGGTCATTTATGGAAACTGTAGCTTTACTTAATCTTTTGGCATATGCATATTCATTTAAGCATTTTCTGAGAAAACTTTTCTACTTGCTAACAGATTAATGAATTTGGATTCCTGCAGCTTGACAGTCTTGTACGAAACATTTAATGAAGTTGTGTGGTGAAGTTGGCATCGATTCCTGAGCGATCCAGCTGTTGTTTGTCAGGACTGAAGTATACGTTTGCAATGCTTTGTTGCCATCTCTACCAGATAGCTGACTCAGAATAAGAGGAACTAGAACTTCTTTGAAAATGAAATGATCCTTCTACAATTGTATCTCAGATTCTGTTTTTTTTCTCACTGAAAATCAGCTGTCAACTGTTTGTTCTGGATATATCAATCGTTTCCTCTTTCTTAGCACCTCAGCTTCTGGAGTTCCATTGCAAAATTTAGTTTTAAGAGATTCATTCACATGAAGATCGTCAATTGTGGGATATATGTTCCTTTAAGCTCAACCACAAGAGAAATAGGCCTCAAGAATTTTGGCGCCTCAGTCTGAATAGCAGAATGAAGAAGTGGTACGGTGGTGTTCTGGTTGCATCCTTGTTCATGTTACTGATCCTTAGATATGGTCTCCTGAAAAATCCAATCGGAGGAAATATTCTGTTGAATCCCTCCTCCAATGCAAGCAAGCCTCTTGAATGGGTGCATCCTGCTTTTCCACCTGCAGTTCAAAATCCAGAGACTTCTTCTCAAGTTTTTTCTACAGATACTATAGGCTCCAGTCTGTTTGCTCCGAGAAATATTTCCTATGAAGAGCAAAAGTCTCTGCAGACATGGAATCTACTGAAACACTTGATTGATCATGCTCAGGTTTTCGCAAATGGAGTAGAAGCTATTAAGGAAGCTGGAAATGCGTGGAGCAGCCTGATGGCTTCAGCAGAAGAGGAAAGACTTAGTTATACAAATGAAAGTTCAAGTAGGAAAGTGAAAGAGAAACAATGTCCTCACTTTCTTAACAAAATGAATGCCACAGAGCTTGATAATAGTGGTTATAAATTGTGGCTTCCTTGTGGCTTGACTCAGGGTTCATCCATCACAATTATCAGCATTCCAGATGGTCTTCTCGGTAATTTTCGGATCGACTTAACCGGGGAAGCACTTCCTGGCGAGCCTGATCCACCCATCATTTTACATTACAATGTTAGGCTTCATGGTGATAAGATTACAGAGGATCCTGTAATTGTCCAAAACACCTGGAACGCGGCTCATGACTGGGGTGAAGAGGAGCGTTGTCCTTCTCCATCTCCCGAAAAGAATAAGAAAGGTAGAAACCTCAACTACTTTTTTGTTATATCCAATGCAACACAAGTAAGTTTATGCTTGCAGTTTTATTTTGTGTTTGTTCAAGTTTAATAGCTCATCAATAGCAGTTAAGGTCAGCTTCTGTATCCTGATCTGCCAGTTCTTTATTGCCTTCTGTTTTTTCTCCTCTGGTCCATTTGTAAAATTGTTTTTATATATTGCATCATCCTATTAATAGCAATTAAATTCCGCCCTGAGATTCCTGTAATTTTCCACTTTTAATGTGGAAAGCTAAAGTGGTAACTACTTTGTGCTCACTTATGGATGAAATGAAGTGGATGTTTACACATTGATCACTTAATCAAATTGTATCTAGATGAAACTTTCCAAGTGATTGAACTAGAAGTTTGTGATGTGGTATCTGGCTGCTGTCGTCTATACCTTTTGTCCAGTCTACGTCTGTTAAAGTTAGTGACATGGTTATTAAGTCTTCTATGTGGTCATAACTCTATTAGATTTATATGCCAGTGGACGAGTTGGATCAATGTAATAAGATGGTGGGCAGAAACGATACTCGGGTGACTAGCATGCATTCTGATCATTCAAGAAGGTCATCACTTCAGGAAGGAACTAAAGCAAGAAGATATTTTCCATTTAAGCAAGGTCAGCTATCTGTCGCAACGCTTAGAGTGGGAATGGAAGGAATCCAGATGACTGTTGATGGAAAGCACATAACATCCTTTGCATATCGTGAAGTAATTTCCTTGCTTTGACTTTTGTGTTACTTTTGGAATTTAGTTTAGCATGCCAGTTTCTTCAGATTCATTCACACGCTGCTTTGTTGTCTGCTCAGACTTTGGAGCCATGGCTAGTTAGTGAAGTTAGGATTTCTGGGGACCTAAATCTAATTTCAGTTGTGGCTAGTGGTCTACCTACATCAGAGGATTCAGAGCATGCAGTTGATCTAGAAGTACTCAAATCAGCTCCTCTCTCTCCAAAAAAAACACTGGATCTCTTTATTGGTGTCTTTTCTACGGCAAACAATTTTAAGCGGAGGATGGCTGTTCGAAGAACATGGATGCAGTATGCTGCAGTGCGATCAGGGGCAGTTGCAGTGCGTTTTTTTGTTGGTCTGGTGAGATTTATATAAAATCCTTCATTTCATGCATCAACTTTTATGGGAGTATTTCATATTGATCAAAAAATTGGAGAAAAGAAAAAAGATTCCTGATTAAGGATTGTGCAACCTCGTTGAAAGCAGAATTTGTTGACCCTGCCATGAAAGGAGCATTGCTTTTATAGCAGGACCTGAGTTTTTATGTGAGCCATTTTGGGATGGTGGTCTCAGTGGTGATACATCAATTTGTATTACAGCCTTTTAATAACTGGTTTTGTGCATGTCATGTTCTGGTGGAACAAACCAAAAGTTTAAGGTGTGAGGTTATAATTATGTAAATCTGTTTGCTGGGCCACTTACAAATTTGAGGTGTGTGCTGCAGCATAAAAATCAAATAGTGAATGAGGAACTCTGGAATGAAGCACGGACATATGGAGACATACAGCTGATGCCTTTTGTTGACTACTACAACCTCATCACCTTTAAAACTTTAGCTATCTGCATATTTGGGGTACATATCTGTCTCTTCTCTAGATATACATGGATGACTGGACCTTTGCCACATTTAACTCATCTGTTTAACAGACAGAGGTTGCGTCAGCTAAGTATGTCATGAAGACAGATGACGATGCGTTTGTTCGTGTGGATGAAGTGTTAGCTTCTTTAAAGAGGATCAAAGTGAGGCATGGGTTGCTCTATGGATTAATCAATTCAGACTCTCGGCCTCATAGGAGCACTGAAAGCAAGTGGTATATTAGCCCTGAGGTAATTCTCCACTCACAAATGATCACTAGTTTCTTTCAAATGTTTTTTTGTCCTTTACCTTTGCCGATTTGGAATAATTTGAGAGATCATGCTTATTCTATGTTATAAAAAAAAATAGTCAACTTCTCCTAATGTAGCACAGTTCTCATGTTAGTTCCACATTTGGATGGTCAACCAAAACTTGTGATTTGCTATGAACGCAATTGTTTGCAGATTCACCCAAACAAACATCACAAATGAATACCCATCATATACAAAAGATAAGATCTGGTGAATACTCTTATCGCTAGGACTCCAAGCGGGACCCTAGAATTTTAGGTTGGTTTAACTCAGATGCAGGTTTGGTTACCTGGTATAGATGTATGTGAAGTCGACCTCCTTAACGAAGCTTTATGATCTAACTGTAAAGCAAGTGCTTTTGATCTTCTTCTATTTCCTTATCCTCGTTTTTTTTTGTTTATGTTATAAAAGGAATGGTCTGAAGAGACCTATCCCCCCTGGGCACATGGTCCTGGTTACGTTGTGTCCCGTGACATTGCCAAGGCAGTTTACAAGAGATACAAAGAAGGCCGTTTAAAGGTATAAGAACGAATTGCAGTCTGGTACTTTGTTAGAAAATGAAAAACAACTCTATTGATCCAAACCAGCCACAGTCAATTCTATACATCTCAAAATGAAAACTGTTTATGGTTGATGTGACAGATGTTTAAGCTAGAGGATGTAGCAATGGGTATCTGGATTGCTGAAATGAAAAAGGAGGGTTTAGAAGTCAAATATGAGATGGAAGGGAGGGTCCATAATGAAGGGTGTAGGGATGGCTATGTTGTTGCCCACTACCAAGCTCCTAGGGAAATGCTTTGCCTGTGGCAGAAACTTCAAGAAGGGAATGTTGCTAGATGCTGCGGTGATCGATAAGCTTGATCGGTCACGTTTTGTTATTAGGGCTCCAGAAAACCACATGCATTAATACAATAATCTGCTTAACCAATTTCTAATTGAAAATTTTGCTTACCAGATTGAGCAAATAGAGTCTCTGCTTAGAACTAGAGGAGGGCATTTGGCTCAAGGCCTTCCACAAAAGTAGTTGCCTTTGTATAATTATTATTATTATTATATATTGTACTTTAGATTGTTACATCAAGTCACGTGCGATGCACGTAGGAGAGATTGGTGCCTTGTATAGAAGATTTCTGTCTTGTAACCAGTTTATAGAAATTCTTTTTGTCGCAATATAGTCATTTTGCCCTTAGCAATTCTTGTGTATGTGTTATAAAATTTTTACTGCCTTTCACTTGTTTTGTTTTTGTTTGTTTTAGGTTGAATACTGCCTTTGACTCTTTGAACAATGCTTAAAGAGTACCTAGCTTATGTGATCATGTTGATATTAATATTTATATTAAAATTGATATGATTTAGAAATAGTGTTTAAAACTAGAAATAAAAACCCGATCAATTTTATTATATGATTATCAATTGATGCATTAACAAAAACTAAAAAAATTGAATGGCCATCATTCTTTATATGAATAGGGAATCACCTGTCATTATTATTATTTGATTTTTAAATTTTTATTTGAAAAATTGCCTTCCAAATTTTTATTTTTATTTTTTTATTGATTTTGAACTAGTTATTATAATTTATTATCTTTTTTTATGATATTATTGCAGTCTTAAATAAAATCTCATTATAATTTATTGTCTTAGTTTTTATGAGATTATTACAGTCTTAAATAAATATCTTGTTATAATTTATTTTATCTTGTTTTTTTATAAGATTATAGTAGTTTTAAATAAATATTTCAGTATTTGATTAATTGTTAATTTTTACAAATATCTATTATTATTATTATTATTATAATATCATTAAATAAAAAATAGTTTTAAAAAATGTTTTCAAGTGCAATGAAGTTCATGATTTATGCTACGAGTTTTATAAGTTAAGCCATAAAGTTCAAGTTGATGATATTGTTTTTGGACTTATTAAGTGGATTGAGTCTAATCGAGGTAACTTTCAAACGGTACAATTTAAAACCAAATTAGACAAAAAGTTAAATAAAAAGTTTTTAAAATTAATATGGTATATTGAGTTTAATAATAATACCTAAAAAGTTCCTTAAAAACTTGAATTTTTTTTTAGATCAATCACAATTTTGATCTAACTCGAGCTAATAGCATGCGCAAGAACACCAGTATAATCTAATTTAAGTGGATGCTGGACGGATTAGTGGGTAAGAAAATTATTTTCTATTGAACCCATGACTGCCAGTTTGTGAATCCAATATAAAATTCTAAACGCATTTAGAAAAAAAATAAATATCTTATGATCATTAAAAAAAATAATAATTCCTCTGCAGTGGGAATTAGCAAATACAGTAATTTCAAACTCAACAATTGAATAAAAAGTTTTAACAAAAGCTGATCTATCGATACTGAAATGGCAGAACTGAAAACCTTAAAGAAAAAGTCACCCCGAAATCAATAATACTGACAAAAAGACACTCATAATCAATTAGACATGCATCCAATGCCATGTCGACTAGTAGGGAACACTAAGAACAGGCCACTGCAAATTACACCAACCATGAGAGGAAAACTCTCCATCACTTCACCCATCTCCTTAACATGCCCAGGAAACAAGCATCCGGTCACTCTATGATCTGACAACGCAATTGCCATGAATACCATCACCGACATCACTGCATGAACAAGATCGGTAAACCCAACTCTGTACCTCTCATCTTTAGGCACGTCAACTGTAAGACCAGGATTAAAAACAGCCAACCCTTTTGTAGTCACAAAACCATAGTAAATTTTGTCATCTGGGCCCTTGAAACTGTCGGTGAAATGAAAGAAAAAGCAGGAAAGAGAGCAAAGACCAAGAAGGGCATGGATCATTAGGGCAGTAACAGGTGTGCACACTCCATTCTTGGATATTGATGGAAGAAGCATTTCAAATGTCAAAAGGGTGCCCGTTGGAAGGAAGTTAACAAGCATGGATGTCTTGGAGATTGTTTTTTGCATTCCTTTAGCCACGGCTCTCCGTTTGCTGCCTGGTTCTTTAGGGGCTTTGGTGAGGGTGCATAATGGCTTTGATGGTTTGGTTTCATCATCTTGATGGGATCCAGTGGAGATTTTGTTTAATTTAGGTTCATTTTGCGGGGATGCAGTGTAGATTCTGATTCCAATTTCTTCTCCAGGAGTTTGCTCCATTTTCGCTGGTTGACAACAATGTTATCTGGAGCAAGAGAGGAGAATAAAGAGAGAAATCTTGCTGAGAGATCGACAAAAAATGAATGGGTTTGGGCTTTTATAGGAGTTTGACAGTAACTGTATAAAAATTTCAATTTCTTACAGTCAAACGGTTAGCAACGGCCTCTCCTGTCCGAATGGCTGCCATTCACTTTCACACCGTTCCCAGAAATTAATACACTTGACGTAAAAAAATAAAGAAAAACCCAAACTTAAATACGTCAGAGACCAGATTGAATTGGAGTGAAGGAAGAGAGAGCTCTTTTAATCAGTTGGCTTATCATTTGGATTCTGAGAAACAGCTACAATTCAAAGGAAAAGAGAGAGCTCTTTTAGATCAAGATTGCATCCTTTAGAATGAAAAATATAATTATGTCAATTTGAATAAAAAAACTTGACAGAAGAATATAATGGAAGATCTTATTGGAGATTAATTTGATCAAATGATTTTTATGATGAATAAAAGAAGAAAACCCACCATGATTTTCTGATATAGTGTTCCGGTTTCTACAGATGCAAAGTTATTATGTTCACATGACAAAACGAAACAACTAGAAGCATATATACATCTATATATGATCTTGGTAAGAATCCACGACGAGAAATTGCCATCTCAAAAGCTTGCATAATTCTCTCCCCGCGAGCAAAACCATTGCGATCATGAGATGATTATTTCATTGATCTGAAGATCCATACAGGCCTTAATTAGTGAGCTCTTCGCCAAGACATTCAGCTGCAATTCCTGCAAAAACAATGATCAGAAGCAAGCGAAAGAATGATTGATACTTGATACTTTAGCCTTTGCCTCACTACTACTGTATCGAATCAATTATATTAATTAGTACCTGTAATTTATCAAAATGAATTGATTACTCTCTTTAGTTTGAAAAATAATTTAATAATCGCTTGTCCAGAGCTGATTTTGGATTAAAGGGTATTATTAAATAATATACATAATAGAGGGACTAATTACAATAAAAAAATCTCCTCCGCTTGTTTAAAATTCTTCATTGACTAAGGACTCCATACTTTTTTAGGTGGTGAGAAGATGAACATCACGTGTTTACATGTCTTGCTCCAGATCTTTCTACAAGCTTCTTTTTTTCCTGTGGGCACACCACACCGTTGTTTTCCCTTTTCCCTTATAAGCTCCATCACTTGAGCCTTGCCAGCATCTCACACTATTCACAAAAAAATCTAAATCTCCTCTCTCTCTCTCTCTCCCTCCAAATCTAACTACCAGTAGCAGTTCGTCATGGCCTCTGAGACTGAATTTCCTGCCGAGTTTTCTTCTATGTTTGAGAGGCTTTTAAGGCGTAGGGACCTCTCTTTGTTCTTACCTTTTATTTTAGGGTTCACCTCCACCAACACCACAGAGCAACGTGACCCAGATCAAGAAGCACCACAAACAACAGGCCCAAATGAAAGAATCATCCTTATAAACCCTTTCACTCAAGGCATGGTGGTGATTGAAGGAGCCGCAAGTCTTGAATCTTTACTTAGAGACATAGGTAACAAGAAGGGCCAACCACCAGCCTCCAAAGCATCCATAGAGGCCATGCCAAAAGTGGAGATAGGGGAAGATAATAAAGATGGTGAGTGTGCTATCTGTTTAGAGGAGTGGGAGCTTGGTGGCGTAGTAAAGGAGATGCCTTGTAAGCATAGGTTCCACGGTGGTTGTGTAGAGAAGTGGTTAAAGATTCATGGGAATTGCCCTGTTTGCAGGTACAAGATGCCTGTTGACGAGGAGGAATTGGGGAAGAAAAGAGATGAGGGAGATGGAGGGAGAGAGAGGAGAGTTGAAAGAGAGATTTGGGTTAGTTTTGCTTTTAATGGTAGCAGGAGAAATGGGGATTCAAATGAAAACCCTTCAAATGATTCTTCTACGGAGGATCAAGAGAGATTTTTGTAAGATCCCCCCCCCCCCCTATAAATAGCATGAACATATAAGTAATTATATTTTATGTTTTCAATTAAATAATATTAATAATAAAAATTTGTTTCAATTGTTGCAGCTGTGTTTGAGCATTTAACTTTTCAAAACGTGTCGTGATTAAATAATTGGATAGCTAAATCATTCTAGTTCATGCTGTGGAAGGAATCTGCTTTGAATAGTAAAGAAGGCAGGAGTAGTTATGAATGGCTATTTGAATTGAATCCAAAGAAATTAAGGAGCTTAGATTGAGAAATTAGAAGTTAAGCTAAGTCGTGCTCTGGACTTCAATGGACAGTGCCATCATTTCAAAGATTGATTGTAACAACTGTAATTCCAGATAGTTATTCAGCGTTATTAGGTGCTGATACATAATGCTAATTTGAGAATTTTCAATGGTGTCTTGTTGGCTATAGAGTACAGAGGCCTTTTCCCTTCACCTGAGAATCTTGATCCCATGACAGCTGCCTAACATTTAAAGGGTAGCCATTGGATATGTGCCTGGCGATTCCAAGAAAGTTGAACCATCATGAAAGTGATGAAAGTATTGTTTTAAAACCCGGATCGGCCTGACGGGTCAATCCAGGACCCGGCTGATCCGAGCGTGGAACCGGTCCGGGTTAAGACAAAAACCCGCTCAGAAATTGGTCTAGGAAAATCTGGTCGACCCGGCGGGTTGATCCAGGACCTGGTTCACCCGGGTGAGACCCGATCATTTTTTTTTCACTGTCATTAAACAGGTTTTACTTAATGTGCTACCCACAAAACCTGAAACCCACCCCCCCGGGTCTTGCAGGAAGATTCCAGGCAAGGCAAAGCAACTGTTAAGTTAAGACAACACTTTTTTTTCTCCAATCTTTATTGCTGCTCTCAACAAACAAATGGTTATTTGGGGTGGTTTAGGGTTTTGCAGAGAATATAATGGTGGTGCAAAGAGAGAAGAACATAAGATAAACAAAAAATTAAGAAAACAAGAGTAGAGAGAGGCAATAATTAGGAGATGGACCAATGTTTCCTTACTGCTTCCTTCATTCTATGGTTTTGAGTTCCCTTTGCCATTCTTCTTCGAAGTTGGCTAATTTTCCAACCAAGTAGTGAGAATATGAAAAGTCAGCATATAGATGATGCCGTTATCAGGTCTTCAAATTGAGTTAGAAGACGAAGACGATCTTGGGGCCAGTGATCTGGCTGACCATATTTAGTAGCGTTCGCTGATCTTTTGGTTAGAAAGAAAATAATGGAAGCAGGTGCTCCGAGTGAGAATATGAAAGGTCATCATGTAGATGATTTTTTGGTTTGAACCGGGTCAACCTATCTGACCCGTGACCCGATCACTTGACCTGGTCGATGATCGGGTCGGGTTTCAAAACTATGGATGAATGTCCTCGCGTTCATCATGCCTGACTTTTCCAGGTTGTCAGGATTGCGGTTCAAACTGTTTTCCAACTTCAGTCTTCACCACATTCATCAGTCTTTTTCCTCAGTTTGATAATTGTATTCCAGTAAGGCCTGTTTGTTTGCTGGAAAGTAGTTTTTTTTGGAAAGTGAATTCCGGGGAAAGTGAATTCTTGAAAAGTGAATTTCAAGAAAGTATTTTTTGATATTTGGTAGTGTAATGAAAAATAAGTTGAAAAACACTTTCCAGTGTTTGGTTATGTCATGGAAAATGAGTTGAAAAATAACTTATTAATGTTTTATTTTTCTCAAGTTTATTAAAATAATGAGGAACAAATCTTACAAATTAAAAAGTTGAATGAGAATGAAATTGAAAAAAAATATAATTTCATAAATTATCTCAAATAAAATAAATAATAATCAAAATAATAGAGATCAAATCTAAAAAATTAAAAAAATGAAAGATGAAGAAAATAAAATAATAATAATTAACATTTCATAAATTATTTCAAATAAAATAAGTAACAATTAAAAGAATGAGGATCAAATTTGATAAATAAAAAATTTCAATAAAAAAATAATAAGGAAAAAGCAAATAGCAATTATAAAAATAAGAACCAAAGTTAATATAAAAATTAAATTTTAAGAGATGAAATTAAAAAATAAATATTCAAAACAAATTATATATAGCAATCAAAAGTTTGAGGATCAAATTTGATATAATCAGCAAATAATGACATTTCTAAATTTTTCACAACTTCCAGAAAGTGTTTCCGTCCAAATTTTCCAGGAAAACACTTTCCTGAAAACCAAGCCAAATTTTCCTTTGACTGAAAAGTGTTTTCCGTTGACCAACTTTTCTAATGGCAAACAAACACAGGAAAGTTTGGAAAGTAATTTCTCGGAAACCACTTTCCGGAAAACAAACACAGCCAAAAAGAAAAACATTTTTCTGGAAACAAAACCAAGTTTTTCTTTAACTGAAAAGTGTTTTTCGTTGACCGGAAAGTATTTTCCGTTAACTAACTTTTCTAATGGTAAAAAACACAGAAAAATTTAGAAAATAATTTTTCAAAAATTACTTTTCAAAAAACAAGCATGACCTAAGTTCGCCTAGGGTCTGCGGATTTCAATTCTAGCCTCCCTTTCGATTCTGAAAAATGCAAGCTTGAGCAACGTTGGCGTGATCATTGCATTGAAGTTTAGTGGTAGGATTAATCCCTGAACAATGAATAGTGAATTTGAAGTCTTTCTACACCCACAACTTAGGGTATCTAGTAACTGATATTGTAGTTTGGCGTCTACCAAAAATGAAAATGGCAGGCTTGTCTTTCATCTCTTGTAGAGGGTGGCCATTGGGATTTTAGATCCATCTACGACTCTCAATCCCTTTATCCCATATACTCTATGGTCAATGTCAACAACTGATCCAACAGTGCAACCACAATGGTAATGATAGAAAGTCCTTAAAAAATTCCTTTTCCAGAACTTTCTCAGTTTCTCAGTCTGCGAGGAGACATCAAACTATCGTGCCATTTAGTCCCCAGGAACCCAGCAATGGATTTGGACCTTGCTAGTTTCTCAACCAGCTGAGCCATCTTGCTACATTCCTACAAGTCTTTGTCCTTCTCTAGATAGTTGAATTTTTCCTAGGGTCAGTGCTGTTCAACTCCAGCTTTCCCTTTTGATTCTGGAAATGCAAAGCTTGTTGGTAGGATTGCTACTTCAGAAGGTGCGATGCTAAGAAGTTATGGGGATGTAAAGTTGTCTGGTTCGAGATTTCTTAATTTCCAAGAAGTTGAAGGGGAAGGCCAACATGATAACCCAATTCAGCAACCCCTCTTCTTTGCCAAGAAGGTATGGATCTGCGTCATGTTTTTGGATGCATATAAACCGATATTTTTTTAGTTTAATTAGAAGGTAAATTATGATTATAATTAATGGGGGATTTCTGATCTGGTGTGGTCAAGAACACGGGTTAAAGGTGGAAATAGCCTAAGGACAGGGTAATTGAGGGTATTCATTCAATTTTTTTGAGATCCAAGCTGAGTAGATATATCATGTTAGTCTAATTTATTTATTTATTTATTTTTCCCTGTTCTTAAACTTCAGTGGTGGGGGCTTCTCTGAACTTCCATATCTGCTCATGTTTGCAGTTCATAACTGTCTACCACCCTTTTGCACTAGTTCTATCACCTACTTAAGTTTTCAAGTTCATTTAGTCGACAACTTTTCTGCCTCGCCATGATGGTATAATGTGTCTTCCAATTTAATGTCGTTTATAGTTATAATATTCTTCTACTCATTATGTTGGTGTTTAGGGATTTAAAGATGAATAAATGACTTTGAATTAAGAAATAAATATTCTGTGTCTTATAACATTTTCTTTCAAATCACGTTTTACACTGTTTTCTTTCTAGTCAGATCAAAATCACAGTAATGATTTGTTCAAGTACAGATGTTGATAAGAAACTCTTATCATGGCATATAAACGAGACAATGATTCGTTAGGTCTTAATTACCGAAGGGGCCAGACTTTTTTTTTACATAAAAATTAATGTTCAGCCGTTGCAAGCGTTTTGCAGCCGTGAAATTTCCATCTCTCGTCGAGGATGGCTGAGAAGAGAATTAAAAACAGTAGCAATGGTCAAAAGAAAAGAAGAAAGATCACTGCTTTGATTTTCATATCTCTTTTATTTCTCTCATATGCTTTTCTGTTTTGTGAGATTGCAGAAAAAGATGTGGACAACTTAAAAATCCGACATCAATTTTCAACACAAACAAATTCGTTAGTTATCGAACAATCTACATGAATATTGTACCAGAAAATAAGCAGCACCAAGTTTAAATTTAAAGGGCTCTAATAGCGTTCTCACCTTTTGCCAAAGGAGGTGTAGAATTATTAATTAAAGTATCCAGACAACAAAGGCATTTCAATAGGAAAATCCATTTTGTGAGTGGCGTGCCCTGCAAAGCAACGGACAGGCTCAAATTTAAAATTTGATGATTTTGCAGCTATAGTGATTGCTTGCTCTGATATTTTTCATATGCGCTTTTCTGAAATGGAAGACTTCGCAGGGAACAAGCAATTTAAGCATTCTGTCACTTCTCTCTCTGTCAATTTGAGATTTCGCAGCTAATTGGTTGATTGATACTGGTGCAGAATGTTGTGCTTAACTCTTAAGTCACGAAGATGGTGAAAAGGGATTTAATAGGTAAACTATCCTTTGGTTGGCCAGTAAGTTTAACTCAAGAAAAAAAATTTATTTCTAGAGTAAAATTGGGAACTCTATGACCATTGTGGAGAGCAGAATAAGATGAGTCATGCAGTGTAAGTAAGGACACTAACCATAAACGGTGAATTATTTCCTTCGACTGAACTTCCCAGAAACGACACATATAGCTGAAGTTGGGAGTTCTTTAATTACGGGTGTTGTTGGTTACCAAATGCAGAAGCATCCTCCCTTTCCGTGAGAATCTTGATCCCTTGGTACCTCCCTAGCATTAAAAGCGTGGCCATGGGGTTTGTTCCTGGCGATTCGGAGAGAGTTGAGCCATCTATTACTCTCAATCCCTTCACTCCAATTACTTTGTAATCATTATCGATAACTGATCCTATAGAACAACCACCGTGAAAGTGATAATAAGTCCTCACGTTCTTCCTGCAGAAGTTTCTTAGCTCATTGGCATTGGATGTCACATTAATTAGGGGTTTGGCCCCCAGGAACCGAGCAATGGACCTGGACCTTGCTACTTTCTTAACCAGTTGAACCATCTGGACACATTCTCTCAAGTCTTTTTCCTCTGCCAGATAGTTGAACAGCACCACAGGGTTCTGCCTAGGGTCTGTGTTGTTCAATTCGAGCTTCCCTTTGGATTCTGGAAATGCCAACTTAATTGAAATTCGCATTAGTGTCGTTGCATTGAAGCTTACTGGTAGCACAAATCCCTCAACAACGAATTTGAAGTCTTTTGCTATGCCAACAACTTGAGGCGATTCTGGTAGCCGATATTCAGGTTTGGCCCTTAGGATCAAGGTGATTCCAGGATTGTCTTGCATATCTTGCCCAACCCCTTTCAAGTCCAGCAAAAGTGGGATGCTGAAGTTCCCAAGATGTCCTTTTGGTCCGATGCCGCTTAGCAATAGAATTTGGGGACTGCCTATCGCTCCTGCCGACAAAATAACATCACCCCGTGGACTCGAATTCTCTGGTTGGGTAAGGTAAGATTCGTAAGTTTGATTTATGCTGCCGTTGCTCTTAATGAACCTGATACCACGAACTATGCTCTTTTTTCCTTTATCTGTGCCATAGAAATAGAACAAACAGGCATCAAGAGATTGATTATCCATGCAACATTAATTGGAACTCAATGAAATTTCACTCTCATGTATAAAGATTGTTGGGAGTTGGAACAGTATCTGTATTTTCATTTTGCTTACCATCACTTCGGAAGACGATATTCTTCACAGTAGCATTCAGAAGAACTACGATATTACTTGAGTTCCCTCTTTCTAGAAGATCAGCTGAGATGTGCCTCTTTCTGTTTGCATCAAACAAAGTTCCACCGAATTTTGTTCCTGCAATATGATCCCAGCTGAAACCATTATAAGGTAGAATTCCTGCTTCAAGAAGGCCAGACTTAACAGCAGAATTCCACTTGGTTAACAGAGGTTTAAACACAACTTTAGACTCCGCCCACTCATAGGCCTCCTTCACCAGCTTTTCATCCCACCCAACTCTTTTAATAAAGTCAGCACTGGCTCTGCTATAGAAACCAGCATTTATGGTTGATGTTCCACCAAGGATTCGTCCTCTTAGGTTTGGAACTCCATCTCTGGAGATAAATCTTTGAGCCACAGATGAAAATTCGTCAGTTTGGAGAAATGGGAAGCCAAAGTACTTCTTATCCAACAACATAGGATTTTCATACGGTGAGCCTCCTCGTTCTATCAGAAGCACAGAAAATTTTTCTGAAAGAGTTGCAGCTAGGGGGCAACCGGCGGTGCCTCCCCCCACGATTATATAATCAAAGGACTTTCCTAATACCTCTTTGACGTTTGAAGTCATGTAAGGGAGCCCGTTTCCTATAACGAGGGAAGCACATCATTCAAGCTATTAGAATCAGTGTTTTGGTTTCTAATTGAAAAGATGCCATTGTAGCCAAAAATCATACCTTGAGGCAAAGAAGAAGACGGAGACAAGTTGACCAGTAGAAAAATAAAAGCTGCTACAAGCCCATGGCCATGAATAATTGATAGAAGCTCCATCTCTGGTATTTTGATTTCCCACTCCACAGGGACTTCTTAAGCTGAGAAAATGTTTTCAACTATCCAATATAGGCTGTTTAAATGACCGAGTTTGGCATCATTGTTACTTTGGTCGTGGTGAATGCAGCAGGCATGATTTAGCCCTTGATTGTGCTGACCAACTTCTTTTTTTCTCTGCATCTTGGGTGATCATAGATGTATACATATCGTAATGGTGTGCGGGACTGTTTTATTTTATTGTGGCCGTGGTCACAGGGAAGACTTTATGTTTGAGCGATGTTTTTATTTTCTTGCTCATTCATTATTTAATTTGTAATTTCTTTTAATATTCTCTGATTCGTTCCTATTTTCAACACAAATTTGTTAGTTGTTGAACATTTCCCGTGAACTCGCCTGAAGCCTCTTCGGCATCCGAAGTCACGAATGACACAACGGAGGCATTTTTTCCGAGTAAACAAATATTTAGGTTATTAATAGATACGAAAATACAGGGGTTAATTAATTATTTTTTAAACTAGAGAGACGAAAATATAGGTTAATATAGACTCCAAGTTTTGGCTTCTATTTCACCAAAATAATCCATATGGTTTTGCTTAATATCTAAGAAGTGGAGGTGGTTGACAGTTAAGATATATTATCCGTTGGGCTTTAAGGTCTTCCGGTAGTGGTGGGTCTTACCTGTACTTTCGAGTTTAGATGCCTTCTCGATCAATTTTGTAGATGTTGCTGGTGATTCGAGCCGCCTCCACCCATTGATGGCTACATCTTGAAATTGCGAGACAAGTCGGTCGCACGGGGTGGGTAGGGCTCCATTTCAGGTTTAGTGGAATCTTGTGGTTAAGAGTTACAGACTTACACGCAGACAATATAACGAATGTTTAAAAACGAAATGATATTTTATTTTTTATTTTTCTCGAAAAATTAGGGTAAAAAAGATGAAAACAGGAAATTTTTTTTAGATGCCTGAAAAACTAAATTTATTCCGGGTTTGAGAAACACATTTTTAAATATTTTTCACTATTTTTCTTTGCAAGTTATCCACTATTTTTTAAATGAAGAAAATACATGAATAATATATTTACTTATACACAAGTACTTTTTTTAGCAATGCAAGAAAGTAGTTTCATATTCATTAGTGTTATAAATTTAATTTTTATTATAAATATAATATAAAGATTTTTTCAGTTAACAATATAATTTTTTTCAGGATAATTCTTCATTTAAATGAAATAAAATTAATATTCTATAATTAGACTATCACAAGTATAAAACATCAAGATGACTATCATAAATTATGGTTTTGGTTTTTATAAAGAATATTTGTAATCTTGATTTTTTTTGAAAAAATTCTCATTCTCATATCTCAATAAATAAACATTTTTTTCAGTTTTTCATTGAGAAATGAAAAGGAAAAAAAACGAAAATGAAAAAAAAAACCTAGTTTTTCTTGTTAATGAACAAACTCATAATTTTTATATTAAATGAAGTATTATTTTTTTTATCCAAAAATGCACCCAAGGCACCTTTCACCATCTTTAAACAAATGAGAGACACAGGTTTGATGTTTTGTCTGTGCTTGATTGTTGCTAGGAAGCCATGGTGGGTGAAGGTGATTTGCACAACTATATATATATATATATTATTGATTTGTGGTTTTATTTGATTTTAACAAAAAAAATAGAAAAATGGTTTTAAAATTCTCAAAAATAAATATCTAATTTTTAAAAAACCACAGCATTCAATTTATTCCGTGCAAATGGATTGTAAACCCACAATCATGGCAACGGATTCAAGCATGAATAAACAATCCATGGATTGTATCGTCGCAGCATGCTAAGGACCTAAGTCTTATTCCGTGCAAATGGGCTGCAGTCCCGTTCTCCGGCTCGGCCGCATCTTGTTAAGCCCTACCCCCTGCTAGCGGACCTATGCAATGTAACTTAACCCCAAAGGGCCGGAATGGTGTTTTAAAAAGGAAAATTATTGCATTTAATGGATGATTTTAACGCAATTGTGCATGAGCAATTATATACACACCAAGTTACTTACGAACATGCAGTTCCAAAATGTTGAAGAATCTAAGAAATTGTAGTGTGAGTCATGAATACGGTGTGCTGGCTACCCAACCTTGGATATTAACATGATTGCGAGTTTGGATGTGGTCAAATGGAAAATCTACTTAACAGGGTGCTGGATTCAAATTTTTACATAGAATCGATTCCAGAAACTGTATTTCTCAGAAAAAGAGAAGGAAAGAATAACAATTTTCTATGCTTATATTTATAGTTGAAGTTGAGAGTTTCCTACAGTTGTGGTGGGCTAAGACTTAACAGAAGTGTTCTGCCTTTCCCTGACAATCTTGATCCCTTGATACCTTCCTAGCATTAAGACGGTGGCCATTGGATTTGTGCCTGGTGATTCCAAGAATGTTGAGCCATCTATTACTCTCAACCCCTTTATCCCATGTACTTTATAATCATCGTCCACGACTGAGCCAACAGTGGAACCACCATGATAGTGATAATAAGTCCTGACATTTTTCTTGCAGAAATTTCTCAGCTCATCCTGACTAGACATCAAATTATTTTGTGGTTCCTTACCTAGGAACAGAACAACAGATCGTGACCCTGCTATTTTATTGAGTAATTGAACCATCTTGGTACATTCCTCTAGATCCTTCTCCTTTTCTAGATAGTGGAATTCCACTGCTGGATTTTGCCTAGGGTCTGTGCTGTTCAATTCCAGCGTCCCTTTAGATTCTGGAAATGCAAGCTTGATTGCAATTGGCATCCTTGTTGCATTGAAGCTTATTGGTACTATGCCCCCCTCAACAATGAATTTCATGTCTTTTGTTATGCCCGCAACTTGAGGTGCATCTGGAAATCGGTGTGTTGGTTTGGTGTCCGCCAAAAGGGCAATGCCAGGGTTGTCTTTCATCTCTTTCCCAACCCCTTTTAAGTCCAACACAAGCGGGATACCGAAGTTCCTTAGATGTTTTTCGGGTCCAATGCCACTTAACAATAGGATTTGAGGACTGCCTAGTGCTCCTGCCGACAAAATAACATCACCCCATGAACTTGAATTCTCTGGTTGATTCAGGTAAGCTTCATACGTTTGGCTTGTGCTGCCATCACTCTTGATGAACCTGACACCACGGACCATGCTCTCGTTTCCCTTACCTGCACCAATTTAAGGGAACTTAAGCTTCAATATATTGACTATCCGAGCAAGTTTGGCATAGGATCATTGAAAATCTGTTTTTCGTAACCTACTGTTGTTAACTCTTTTAAACACTATCTACAGATATGTTTGCTTACCATTGACATGGAAGATGATGTTCTTGACAGTTGCATTCAGAAGAACAACGATGTTTTCTGGATTCCCTGTCTCAAGAAGATCTGCTGAGGTGTGCCTTATTCCATATTCATCAAACAAAGTACCACCAATCTTTGTTCCCTCTATATGTTCCATGCTGAATCCATTATAAGGCAAAATTCCTGCTTCAAGAAGACCTAATTCTACAACAGATTGCCATATGGTCAGCTCAGGCTTAAAAACAATGTTGGACTCTACCCATTCATAAGCTTCCTTCACTAGCTCTTCATCCCACCCAACTGTTTTAACAAAATCATCACTAGCTCTGCTATAGAACCCACCATTTATAGCTGATGATCCTCCCAGAACTCGTCCTCTGTGGCTCTCAACTCCATCTTTCGATACGAAGCTTTGTGCCACCGATGAAAATTCATCAGGCTGGATCAACGGGAAACCATAGTACATCTTGTCTGATACCAAGGGATTTCCATAAGGCGAGCCTCCCCGTTCTATCACGAGCACAGAGAATCTCTCGGAAAGAGTTGCCGCGAGGGGGCAACCAGCTGTTCCTCCCCCCACGACAATGTAATCAAAGGACTTACCTGAGACCTCTTCGACATCTGATGTCAAGTAGGGAAGGTTTTTTCCTACAATGAACAAAGGAAATCGAAGATATTAGAATGAATTTTTAGGCTTCTAAATGGAAGCTGTCATAACTTAGAGAATCTGTTCGTTAGGTAGCTTACCTTGTGTCGATGGGAAAGAATGGGACAATTTAACAAGTACTAGAAATAGAAAAGCTGTGAAAAGAACGTATCTGTAAATAATGAGCGTTAGCTCCATCCTCGTTCTTCCAGTTTCCATTCCCCAAGGCTTGCTTAAGAAGGAGGAGAAATGTTAGCAGCATATAGTGACTTGTGTGGTTCGTTTAATGATTGAGTTTTCAGGCGTAGCAAATTAATTGGTTGAAGTTCCTTGAACGTTAATATAGTTAAGCTTACGCATGGCTTGGCTAATGATTCATCGATGTTTAATGATTTTGCAGCAATAATGGTTTCTTCCTCTTGGCTGTTCTTACTTTTCTATTGTTTTACACATGCCTTTTTATGGTCCAGAAGCCGTTGAGCAATGATATATTCCCTTCTAGCTTTCTAGCCAATTTTAGTTAGTGGAAGTCCTAAGTAATCCTGGAGCGATTCTAAAGTAGCGTGGTTCAGTCAAAACTGACTGAAAAGTTTTGGATTTGGGCCAAATCTTTTGATGGATTTTTACTAAAATTGGAGTTATAAGTCATAGATGTTGAATTCAGCCCCGTGATATCCATTAAGTGAACTGCCAAGTTTCTGTGTAAGAATTTAGCTGAAGTTGGTAATTGGATTCACTCCCACACTATCATTTTGAGTTCAAATTTAAAGAGGATCACAAACCTCCAAATGTAGAAGGTTTTCCTAGAAACAAATCAAGAAAGAACTTAATCTTAGAACTCCAAATATAGCTAGGGATGCCCTAATTGTTAAAACCTAAAAATACATAGAGAGATGTCTTGGAAAAACTTCCAAGAGATGAACTTACACGCACAATATATATAACACCATCTTTTGATATGGATATACTTTCAGAAATTTCTTGGGGTCCATACATATACCAATATACATAGTTTATAAACAAGGATTAACTCTATCAGGTAACTTTCCTGGATAGACTATATCAGTAGAACCCTTCAAGTATCCTCAAACTCCAAAGGTACCCAGTTGAGTTGTTCAGTTCCCTAACAGTTTAAGTCTATTGATTCCGAACCTGATTCAATGTCGTGTTGATATTAGCTATTCAAATCAAACATCCCCAGACTCAACTGATCACCATTTTTCAATCTACTAGCCAGTGGCTGCTCCACAGAAACACCATCAGAAATGATACTACCACTTCTCTTCTTCCCTTGATTACTTGAACAAGTATTCAATGGGTTGTCTTGCGGGTGAATATCCATTAAAGGAAGCTCAACAGAGGCTGTAGTGGACTTGTCGGTGTCATGAATCTCATTCTTTTGTTGCATATCTTCCTTTCTCCCAGAACTCTCAGATGATGTCAAGGAGCTTTCCATTGAACAAACTGCACTCCTCATTTGTGTCCTCTCCATGTCTCTTAAGCTTGAACCTCCTGTTTCTGTCAAATCAGATATTGAAGAACTTGGACATCCACTATTAGCCATTGAGACTAATCGAGAGAGCTCAGCTTTTGCAAGTTCTACACCCATAGAATAAGAATTATATCCAGCCAGTGTTTCCTGTGCTTTCTTCAATACTGACTGTAAGTATTTCCCTTGCGCTTCAATTCTCAGCTGCAAATGTCTCTGTACCTGCAATAAAAATTTAAAGTGGATACGTATGTTCTGATCAATAGACAGAGAAAGATTTAAAGAAAGAGGTTGTTTTCTTGGTCTTACCTCAATCTGTTCATGAAGTTTCCTCTTCACTTCCATTTGCATTTGGAGAGCCTGAGCAATCTGAAAGCTTCTGTTGAACATAACACTTTGGGTAAATTAAATATATATAAAAAATCTGTATTATGATATCAATACAATTTATATCATAAAGCAGATAGAGATTATGTCAACTATTACCCATTAATTGGATGTTGGTTTCCATCACTGCAGATTCCCCCGCTACTTTGAATGAATGCAGACTCTTGGAAATGACCATCACTACTTTGAATCTCCTTGGCATCGGCAACAAAGAGAACTACATAGAGACAACGCCCCATTAGAATATAAATGAGAAAACCAATTACGCAGTAGTTCATTAATCTGATTCATTATGATTTATAATCACCTTCTTGGTTGTTTTCAATGCTGATTAGGGACTGTTGACTCTTCCCTAGCCTGTATTTCTGCATCAAGAAGCAAACACAAAATCACAATCTTGTTTTTCTGCATTGGTAAAAGCAACATAGATTGATCTAATCATTCTGAAGAGAATTGCCTGTAAATGGCTCTTCAAGTGGTATAAAGTAAGTCCAGGAATCTCCATCACCCTCATCAGACTCTTCGGTGTTGCCCCTGCACATAGATAATCATAGAAAAGATTAGAAAACCTTGACCCCAGTACAAAAGATTGATAAGTAAGGTCATTGAGGTCTAGAAATACTTACTATCTGCACCTCCAAGTTGATTGACTGCTTCAACAAACCTTTGATGAAGTTCTTGAGTCCATTTTAGCCTAGGCTTTCCATCAGTGGACAAAACCAAGTTCATATTTTGATGGCGCAGACCCATTTCTGTTTTGTGGATGATAGACAAGTAGAAGACTGAAACATAAATATGAGTTATGATCCTTTTCAGCTATGCTTGAAAATGTGGCAGCTATATAATTTTGGAGTTGTTGGGCTGTCCTATGTTCTCACTCCATATCAGGAAACATAAGTGGGGTTATTTTGGAAGGGAATATATGCTATGAGCTGTGGCTCTTCCTTTCTCCCACCTCCCATTTCATACTAACTTTTCTTTTTTCAAAAAAAAAAAAAAATTCTTCTTTCTTCTTTGACTTGAAAGGGGAGAGGGAGAGAATCTCTTATGCAGCAAAAACGGAGAAAGCAACCCACTTCAATTTGAGGCTCTCAAAAGGAGAGAAAGAAGAAAATTGTATGATTTGTTTTCTTCCTGTTTTCCCACCTCCCCCCTCCATCTCTCTCACTCTCTCTGATTGATTCCCTGCTGAGTTAGGCAGCCCCCACCATAAAATAATGGGATCAACTTTCCTAACACTCTGAGAAGCTTTGAAGAAAAATAAATATGTCGATGGGAATTTGTAATAATGGATATTTCTTTTTGGTGACTGAATGGGAAACCCAAACGGGCCGGTCTTTCTTTCCCTCTTTCAATTTTACTCTCTTTTCCAGTTTTCCTATTTTCTTTTTCGAGCAGGCTGTAGTGTGATTGGCAGATCCTTTTTGTTCTTTGTAGGGTTGGAGGAATCAAAGAATCTAACCTTAGATTTTAGGACCCAAACTCACCTCGTTTTCCAATAAACAAGTTCCCTTGGAAAAGTGAATCAAATCACCCATATTTTTTTAAAAATTTGAAGATCAGATAAACTACACAAATGTAATCACCCCATAATACAATTTCTTCCATATGGGGGGGGGGGGGGGGGGGAGTACCGGCTTAAAGTCACCGAGGGGAATCTTAGACTCCGAGTTTTATATATACACGGCTGATGGCACAAGATGTGCCATCGTTCATCATCGAAACCAATCTTTTTTAAGTATATTCAAGCCAACCAATCTCTGTTCCACTTCCACCAGAGTTATCCAAAGGAATCTGATAAAAATCAAGAAAGCATCTGGTGACCTGAGTTTTCGTGTGCATTAATTGATCCCTTCTTCTTTTCTTTCCACATCCAACCCTGTCCTTCCTAATTAATGAATAGGAGTGTACCATTTTAATTTTTTTTTTTAAAAAAACTGAACAGTAGGAAAGAAAAGTGAAGTTGCCTCCCATGTTGTTGATGTGTTAAAAGTAAACAAGAAGCTAAACCAACAGTCCTAAGTACCAAGCAACATAACTAACAACATCTGAAACCAATCCAGCATCTCATGGTGGTTGCGATGCAAAAGCAACACAACCAACCATCCAGTGGTACTTGTTGACATGAAGCAACAAGATTGACTTTGCTCTTTAATTATCTCTCTTTCTTTCCGAGTGTATGTTAGTACCGTGGAAGTCACAGACGCATAGACAGAATGATCAATTGACAAAAAGGTCCGCATATTTATGGCAGCAGTACCCTTCTATAATATGAAAACTATCTACTGGACTGGACTGCTCAGCGTAAAAGCCTCTTATTGATAAATAAAGAAACATATTCCGAAGGGAATGTTAGCTTTAAGTCTGTAGTCCATATCCATGCTGAAACTGGGAAAAGGAAAAGGGGAAGCCAAAATGGCCAGCAACAAATCGTAAAAGTCGATTGAATCAGATCAATCTTTGGATTTCTTGGGTTGCAGTTTAGAGTTTTTATAACTGGAATCAAGATCCAATGATGATCATTGATCTCCAAAGAACTGCCATATGATTAGTGTCATCCAATCAGTTGTTCTTGCTGCATTAATCACTTTCCCTGGATTCAAAGGTGAGGAAGGTTAGATACTAAAGCAATTCTTTAATTAAGCAATTACAATAGCAACAGTAGTAATATGTATATATTTATTTAATTAAGAGAGAAAGTAGAAGACATGCCGTATGGTATAGTTGTCTTGTTCTTACTGAAGCTTTCAATCAGTTGACTCAGCCTGCCATTTTTTTATCAACAGCCATTTGGACACCTTATAGGGAGGAAAAGATTGAAAAAGTTCAGCGATTGTGTTGTTATTGCCAACACATTCCATTAGATAAAAATAAAAAATAAAAACTTTCAACAAAAAAAAAACCCGATGTGGTGGATCCATTGCAGTGGTAGGCCCATTTTAACAGCAAGTTCTTCCTAAGCAAGCATCTGCTTCTGCCCTAAGACTACATTCATTCTTTAGTAGCAAGTTTCGTAGTTCATATTCAAAGAAAAGAATAAAAATTATTGACAAAGTTTTTGCGATATGCGGCCCGAATGTTTGAAAAACAAGAAAAGAAGGAAGAGTTATTGAAGAACCTTTCTCTTTAACCAGCTGCTGTACTTGAAGGCTCCTCTTGCTTTAATTTATTCTATAACATGTAAAGGAGATTCTGGGATGATGCCGAAGGGGCCATGTGTTTTTTTTAGGTCTGTAGGAGAAGGACCGGTGTATCAAAAGTCATTTAAGCAAAGGTGCCTCCCATGGATTATTATTCTTTAAAGGGACCCATAAGAGAGGAGATCTCACAAATCCAATAGCATGGAAAGAAGATGAGAAGAATAAGGTCTCAGGAATCAGGAAAAGAGGAACAAAAGGAACTAGTCACCATCCCAACAAAGTAAAAAACTGAGATATATTGCTGTAATTCTAAGACGAACACACGCTGAAATGACACGAGCAATGCGTCATTAATCTATTAATTTGCTTATAATTTATATGCATTTGGTATGAAGAGAAGGGAATTAGCTCCAAGCAAATCCTATTTAACTTGGTCAAAACTCTCTCGAAGCGGAAGGCGAAGAAAAATGACAAACCATGCACCGAAAGAAAAACAATCAAATTACTGATACAGCCTCTTCTACGAGTGAATACACAAACAGTCACAAATATTCCTTGAAAGCATCTCTTGGAAGATTGGTGATATGGTTTTTTAAATAGTATAAATATAGTTTTTTTATATGTATTTTAATATATTTGATATGTAATTATTTTAATAATATAATATGATTCAGTTGATATGATAGGTTTAAAAACAACCTGATAATTGTCAATCAATTCAATAAAATTAAAATAAAATGACAAAAAAATAATCTAAGTCAATTCGGATGAATTCACTAAATCCATGACATGTGTCATAAGATCAAAATATTATCATAAAGGGTAAATCAAAAGAACATAGATATTTAAAAAAATCAAAGGAAAAAAAACATTTTTGAAAGATATATAGGAATAACATTTTTATAAGAGAAATTATAAAAATGTATTTTATTTAGAGCCCGTTTGGTATTGTGGTAGCAATTGTTCTTTAAAGTGTTATTCGTTTGGAAATGTATCGAAATAATTTTTTTATTTTAAAAAAATTTATTTTTAATATCAGCATATTAAAACGATTTGAAAACATCAAAAAATAATTTAAAATAAAAAAAATAAAAATAAAATTTTAATTTAAAATTTTTTTTTTGTAAAACACAAAAATAAACATATTATGAAATTTCTTTTGAAACATGTAAAATATAAAATAAAAAATTAAAATAATATATTTTTTTATATTTTTAACTTTTCACTGAAGATGCTCCGACTCATTGAAAGACTAAAATCCTAAGGAATTAGTACCTGCTAGGGCTACAAGGTCCAGGTCATTTTTGGAACTGGAGTGTTGTGGCTGGGAAGGGGCTCCTGTAGAGAAAAGATAAAAAGCAAGTAATTTACGCACATCGGCAAACAACAGACATAGACTCTTGTGTTTAGAAGTGAAAGGCAAGCAATTCCATCTTATTGTGAAGTGACACCATCTTTTGCAAGTGCATCCGTTTTAAGGAAAAGGAAAAGGAAGAAGATCGAGCCATTTTAAGTGCAGCAACAAACAACAAAGTAGCGTGCTTTCCTTTTCATCCATTCTCAAGAGCATTCACCCTTGGAACTCGTCTTCCACTAGAGCAGATGCAAGATCAGAGTCAAGACCTCAATATTCAAACTGTAAGTCACTTGGGATCATGAGCATACAGGGTCATCGAGATTGTTGCATGGCCCAGATAAACAAATGAAGTGCTAGTCGATCCTGTGTAGATTTTAAACAAGGCGCGCAGATGGCTAAACATTTCAATAAATTACTGCTCATGACTACAACCAGCCCGTCGCGTCATGTTTAACTTCTTCCCTAGGCCTACAAGAGCACAGTGTTAAACTATAAAACGAAAATTCAGGGAAAGTATAGATATAATTGCTTTCCTCGGCGAACCAGTGAACGTCGCCCTTGCCTCGTTAAGTGATATGCCCAACTTCCAGAATCCTCTTTACGAGGCACAACAACCTTTGTCCAATACCCCTCGACTTGATTGACAGAGACAAAGTGGAATCATGCAGAAATATTCCCTCAAATAATTCAGGCGAGACTAACTCATTTCTGATAAAATGCAACATCTAATGACGCAATATGTCTCAGTTTGACATGACTCGACCCAGAAAAACACAACCCCTCTTTACTGCTTGAAGAACAAATCCAGATGGGTTAATTAGAAGCAACAAGCTAGTTACTGAAAGAGAACTGACACGATAAAATGCGGAAGCCACGCTTCAAGATAACAAAGAAGAAGATGACAACATGAACTTGACAAAATTAAAGAAAATACTAAAAAACAAAGAATATAACAACACAAACTCACTCTGTTAGGTTCACAAACAAGTCAAAAGGCAAAGCACACTCTCTTTCGGGGCAATAAATATCAGAACCAAAATTTAATCACTTCGGGAGTATAGTTTTCCTTCTATGATCAATCTAGTTTCCAGTTCAATATTTATTCTATTATCTAAATATGATGCTACGTTACTGTTTGTACTTTGTGGATGCTTTGGAATAATAGCAGCCTTCATAAGATTCTAAACTCACCTAAAATGCAATAATTCTGAGAAAAGACAAGAAAAGCCTAATCATTCACAGCACACAAGGAAAAATGGATCAGAACCAGGCGAAAACACACTGGCACTGTTGAAAAAACTGAATTCACTCCATGTGTCGGTCCATCTTAATAAATAAAAAAACAAAAACAAATGGTGAATCCATAACCCTGTCAAGCTTAAGAAACTTTCAAATCGCTGGACGACTCTATTGGATTTCATTTAGTTTTTTTTTTTTTTTATGTTTGCAACCTTGCTAAGATAAAACGAATAAAAGTTAATTATAACTTGATCTTATAGTTTATCAAAACAAGTTTATTAATGTATAAAAAAGCAATTCAATAGTTTTAAAAAAAGACATTTTTTTTCCCATTGATATTTTTATCTTAACGGTTTTTCCTCTTTCTTGAAATAAAAAAAATGAAAATGGATGAAGATGATTAATGTGTTATAAATGGATTTTAAAAAAGGATTAAATATATAGTTCCTGAAATGAAACTATGAGATTAATTAATTAGTTTGGTTAAACTACAGGAATTAATATATAATTAACTCAATAAAGAAACTCGAAAATCTATTAAATCTATATAATTACCTGAATAATCACTACTGTACTCTAAACTCTCCCTCCCGGCACCTGGCTTGTGATTGTCTGTATTTTCAGTTATCAAAATAAAACATAGATAAACTTTTTGCATCTTTCCTTGGTTTAGCATATATTAAAGAGCTCGAGCCCGTGGACAGAGCATTTTAAGCAGGCGAGTTTGTGGGTTTAATTACTTGATGATGTTGAGGTAGCATTCAAGAAGATAAGCTGAGAAACTACCAGCAGAATTACTAGTGAATGGGAGGAAACTGCCTACCATTATTTTATTGTTCTAATTTGTATCTAATATTTCTTTATTTTATTTATTTTGTATCAATAAGGATATAATGTTTTATACCGTAAAAATTTTAGTATATTTCCTTCTCGTGTTTCTTTTCTTCTTCTTTTTCTGTCTACATCAAATTTAATATAGTTAAAAAAATTTAATTCTATTTGTTTTTGTGTTTCAAAAGCGTTTTTTTTAAAAAAAAATTATATTTGCTTTAAATTAATATTTTTTGGTGTTTTCAGATTATCTTGATGTATTAATGTCAAAATTAATTTTTTTAAAAAAAAAATCTTTATTTTAATAAATTTTTAAATGAAAAACACTTTAAAAAATAACCGCTGCCTTATTTTATTTTTAACTCTTGAGTTCTTCGTTGTTTGTAGTTAATTTTTTTTTATTGGTTGACTTAACAACAACACTGGTTTTTCTTTACTTGTGATTTTAAGAAAAAAAATCATTTGATTATTCTTTTATACATAATACTCCTCAACAAAGAATTACATGTATGAAATTGATATTAACATGAAGATTAAATATTTTATTTATTTTGAAATCTAAAAACCCTAAAAAACAATTTAACACATGAAATCGGTTTTAACATGACAATTAAAAGTGATTGAATGACTCCATTGATATAGAAGTTTGAGTCGGCCACTGTGGCCCAGGCCATCAAGGTAGAGAGAAAAGCGCTTCTAGTTAATGGAGTCTGTCTACCCACCTTGGGCTGGCTCTCTAAAAGCCCCCCTTTTTACCTTTCCTTTCGGTGGCAAGAAGCATCCTTTCAAGGAGTTCCATCTTCAATTCTTCATCAAAAGAACTCTAGGTGCATAATTCCATAGGTCAAAATGGAGAGGGGCAGATGAAATGGTCAATCTGTGATGATTGAAGGAGACTCGGCTCCCTTGTCCCATCTGCAACTAGTGGAGAACGTTAAATGGAGTGGTCAAAATAATTTACAAACTCCTCCTTGCCCCACCACCACCTCTTGCAGCGGGAAGTGGCAACGAAGAGAGAAATAATAAGAAACGGCACTAATTACTAACAATCCTGTCGGTCTGATACCGTTGTTGGCAAGTACTTTCCGTGTCTACGAGGGTGATTGCGTCATTATGATCTTGATCTCTGTCCCCGTAGTTTGAAAACTATGAGGACAAATCTTAATTATTCCTCCGTCTACAGAGTTTACGCATACATATACATATACATATGGGCACCATCATTGAAGAAAAAGACCCTTTACAACTACAAGAATTTAGGGATAATAAATACAGGGCAATTATAAAAACAAAAGATTATTTAAACTACATTTGAAAAGTTTATATGCTTTACTCGTAATAAAACTACATAATAAGCAAAGGAGTGTAGAACCCTCGCATTCGCTTACGCGCGGCGCTACTGGCCTGTTATGCAATCCAATATTTATGGTCAACCTTAACTTCCTCGTTTTAATTAATCAAATATACAATATGCACGCACATATTGCTCTTGACAAGAATTTGTGGTCGGTCCATGATCGATCACATCCGTCTTCCCATCCTCTATCTTGTACTGACTGCTGTATTTATTTTCACTACGTATTTGAGCACTTTATTATAACCGTGTTGTCATTTGTGGTCGGCCAAAAGTCAAAATTGCGGTGCTCTGACATTATAATTGACACATTCAAGAGCCCTGTTATTGGCCATTGCATGCACTAGCTAGCATTCATCAGCAATATATATACATCCTTCGCCGCCTCAGATGACATGCTCTGCTCTAATGGCAGTCCCACTTCCACTTCTTTTCACTTTCCACTTTGCTTTTTCATCGCACTAAGTAAATATCTAATCCTCTTCGGCTATTTTTATATCCCAGCGAGTCTTCCAGTTCACATGGAAAATAATTCTATGATAACTGGGCTTCCAAGAATTGATACCATATTGATAAAATCGCTCAGGATCCAACAGCACGATGAACAATCGATGATGGCATAGTTGCGACTCGGCAGGATGAGTTGCCGAGTCCATCAATTACGTGGTAGTGAGTATAGCAACATCATCATTTAATTGGCAGGAGAACATGGTTTTATTTCTTAAATAAAATAATAACTTTACAGAAACAAGAATTTTATATAAGATTCTCTCCCCGACGCAAGATCCGTATTTTATCATTTATGGATTTACATATTAATCTGTGTGAAACTTTAATAGAAAATTCCATTTGTAAATTGTTTTCCAAAAAAAAAAAAGAATTATCGTTTCTAAGTACCAGCATATTATTTATTTTCTTTTTTGTTTATAATTTATGACAGATACTTCAAAAACTACCATATAAAGTAGCCCTTATTTAATTTATTTGATAAATGTCATTGATTTTTATTTTTTTTATAGCATAAATTAATCATGAACAGAGTTTAATAAATATATTAAATAATACTCAACGATTGCTCCACGAGCACTCGTTAATTTACTTCTATATATATTAATTAACATCTTAATTAGGAGAACTTTATTTGGAAATTAAACAATGAGCATAGTGTAATTCTTTTAAAGTAAAATTAATGGGTGAAAACCAAGTGACTAAATAAACTCTTTCATTTAAGATTAAGATCGGGATCCTTTCATGTAGTTTCTCTCGAACAGTTGAACGTACGTGATCTATAATTTGATTAATTTCCCTTTACTCCGGACCTTCCAAGATAAACGAAGATCGTGACTCTAGTAGTTGATATTTACTTAATTGAATATTGGAATTAATTAAACTACTTTTAATAATGCTTATTTTTTATATTCAGTTTTAACTTTTTGATAAAAAAAAAATCTAGAGAATAAGAAATATCAAAGTAAAGCCTGCGAAAGAAGGTAAGAGATATCTATAGAACATCGTGAGGAATTGTCAAGGTATACTTTTCTTTTCTTTTCTTTTCTTTTCTTGTCAAATTAAGACAATTTCTAGAAGCAGCATTCTTTCTCTCAAGATTAGTGTTTGATTTTCGTATAGAACCATGCAAGCCACCTTTTGCCCTAGCTTTAATATTGGATTATAAAATGATAAAATAAAAGTATTTTTAATTAATTAACTAGATTATAATATATTGGATACTGCGCGGATAAAATTATAAAGTTTTTGAGGTGAAGTTTTGTAGCGGTACATAAAGGAAGGGTGATATAAAAAAGCTACGATGATTATTGTATTTGTTTTTACATTGAAAAAATATTTTTAATTTTTTTTCAAATTAATTTTTCAATATAATTTTGAATATTAAAAGGAATTTACAAAGATTGATTCCTGTCCTCCCACCTTCATCAACTTGACACGTCCCGGCAACCAAGAAAGTAACATCCTTCCTAACTGAGCATAGGGCAGCCACTAGAAGAAGATTCTTTTGCAAAATAAAAACCCTGATGAAATACGACGGGAGATGTTTCCGGCAGCTATCATGTTATAGTTATGAAATACGCATGGTATAAAGGATATATATATAAAAAGGAAAGAGAACATAAATTAAATAATAAAATTCTTATTAATAACGGTATATTAAGAAAAAATTAAAAGTGCTCAGTGATTGCAAGTACAGTGAAACGCTGAGCAGTCTTTTTTTTTTTTTATTTTTTTTAGTTTTTATTTTTTTTGGTTTTCTATTGCCTTTATGGGTTTTTTTTTGCTTTTTTCTGTGTATTTTTCTTTTAATGAATTTTTTTTTGTTTAATTTAGTTTATTAATGTTAATTTTTTTATTTAGTTATCAAATTTTCATAATACGGATCCCGCGTTTGACGGGTTAACCTGATTTGACGAGTTAACCCGAATTTTTTTTCTTTTCTTTTTAATTAATTGTAACATATACTAAAACGGATCGGTGTTTTACTGTGGACTGCACTGTGCAGTCCACAGTAAAACACTGATCTGTTTTTGGTTTTTTTTAAGTTGTCTTATTTTTTAGCTGTTTTTTATGCCTTTCGGGATTTTTTTTGCTTCTTTTTTATTTTTTTTCTTCTAACAAAAGTTTTTTGTTTAATTTGGTTTATTAATGTTAATTTTTTTTAGTTAGTTATCAAACTTTCGTGACACGTTTTCCGGATATAACAGGTTAAACTGATTTGACAAGTTAACCCATAAATATATTTTTTTTGCTTTTTTTCTTTTTAATTAATTTTTTTTCATTTAGTTTAGTTTGTTAATGTTAAATTTCTTTCTATTTAGTTATCAGACTTTCATGACACATATCTCAAGTTTCACGGGTTAACCTGGTTTCATGGGTGAACCCAGTTAATTCTGGGTTGACCCGTCATTTTTTTTTCATAATTTTTTTGATTAATTTAGTTTGTTAATGTTAAATTTTTTTTATTTAGTTATCAGACTTTCATAACACAGATCCTAAGTTTAACGGGTTAATATGGTTTGACGAGTTAACCCGGATTTTTTTTAATTTTTTTTGTTTAGTTTAGTTTTTTAATGTTCAATTTTTTTTATTTAGTTACCAAACATTCATGACACGGATCCCGGATTTAACGGGTTAACCTGGTTTGACGAGTTAACCTGAATTTTTTTTTTTTCCATTTAGTTTAGTTTGTTAATGTTAAATTTCTTTCTATTTATTTTTTTCTTCTTAGAGGTTTTCTTTTCTTTTCTTTTTTCCTTTTAATTAATTTTATTTAATTAATTTAGTTTATTGATATTAAATTTTTTTCTAAGTAGTTATCGGCTAATGCCTTTAACGGGTTAATATGGTTTGACGAGTTAACCTGGATTTTTTAAATTTTTTTGATTAATTTTTTTCGTTTAGTTTAGTTTTTTAATGTTCACTTTTTTTTTATTTAGTTACCAGACATTCATGACACGGATCCCGGGTTTAACGGGTTAACCTGGTTTGACGAGTTAACCTGGAATTTTTTTTCTTTTTTTCTTTCTATTTATTTTTTTTTGTTTAGTTTAGTTTGTTAATGTTAAATTTCTTTCTATTTATTTTTTTCTTCCTAGAGGTTTTTTTTTATTTTTAATTAATTTTATTTAATTAGTTTAGTTTATTAATATTAAATTTTTTTCTAAGTAGTTCTCGGCTGATGCCTTTAGTTTTTTTTTTATTGTTTTTATGCATTTAATTGTGAACTGCACAGTGCAGTCCACAGTGAAAAGGCTCATCCTTTTGTTTTTTTCTTTTTAATTAATTTTTTTTGTTTAATTTAAATTGTTAATGTTAATTTTTTTTCTATTTAGTTATCAAACTTTCATGACACAGATTCCGGGTTTGACAGGTTAACCTGGTTTGACGAGTTAGCTCAGTTAATTCTGGGTTAACCCATTAGTTTTTTTTTTCATTTTTAATTATCAAACTTTCACGATGCGAATTCAAGGTATGATGGGTTAACCTGGTTTGAAGGGTTAATCCAGTTAATCCATATTTTTTTTTCTTTTTCTTCATTAGTTTTATTTTCCTGTTGGTTTTTTTTCTTTTTAACTAATCTATTTAATTATCACACATTTATGACACGACCTTACAGCTAGACCCACGTCCAATGCTATTGGGTCTGGTATTGCAGTCAAACCCACTTAAATTTAGGTCATGCAAGTTTAATATTATTATTAATATTATAAATATTACTCTTGGATTAAGCGTTACAACTAAACCTAAGACTCTTGGGTATAACTTTGCAAAAAAACCTAATACTTTTAGATCTTAACTTTTTATAAAATACAAAAAATAAATGACCCGCGGCATCGCGCGGGGCATCTAACTAGTTTTTTTAACTAATTCTTATCTTTTAAGATATTTCTTATTATTTTTAATAATATGTGTGATTCTTGTATGACACGTTGCAAGATATAAGTTGTTAAGGGAATCAACGGCACGGATGTGTCAGATGACCTTTTCACTTCGCTTTTTGCAGGTGGGTCATGTAAGATATGGTGGTGATGTGGCAGGGGAGCAGCTATTAATTCCTTGTAGCTGTGCAGGACAGCAAGGTGGGTCACGTGCCACGTGCTTACATGGCAAGTGGAGCTCGACAGCCTGTCAATATCTCAACCCAAAAGGTTGTTAAAAAACTCGCCAAGACTCCTAGGCTTTTGTCGTCATGTTAAGATAAACGATTTATATACTATGTTTTACTTTCTTACAGAAATGCCGTCTTAGCTCAGCTGGTAGAGCGCATGGCTTTTAACCATGTGGTCGTGGGTTCGATTCCCACAGACGGCGTTTTGCTGATTAATTTTCTGCTAGTTACTTATTAATTTTAATTTAATTATGTCAACTGCATTCTCCGATATGTTAGTTTTTTCTTTCTAATTAATAGATTGTGGCGTGAACACAATGAGTACATAAATTTTAAATGCCCCAACTCCCTTGAATTCTAATAATTTTTTAAATTATTTTGTTTTATGTAAAATATTTTATAAATATAAATTATTTTACTTGTAAAATATTTTTTTAATAATGATTATGATAGGTAAAATAACAGTGGTAATAAAGAAAGTAACAATGAAGTGGTTGTGGTCACAGTAATAATAAGATGGTGATGCTGATGGATAAAAAGGTGATGGGATGATTGTGGTAATAGTGGTGGAGAGATGAAGATAATGGTTAAAACAGTTGGATGATATAATAAATAAATTATTATATATAAAATATTTTATTGAATTTAATGAGTTGAAAATAACTTTTAATAAATAAATTAAGTTTGAGACGGGCTGTAAAATATTTTTTATTAACTTGATTTTTATAAATTATTTATTAAAACAAACAACTTCTATTCAATATTTTAAGCAAAATAAAAAAGACTCTGAAAAGTGACTAGGATAGGAAACCTATTCAAACTTCACCCTTGGTAGACTTGGACTGGAATTCCTTATGGTCTAATTCAACTTAATGTCCAATGGAACACAAATCAAAATCTAGATTTTCCATTCCCTAAAACCAATTCAAATAAAATACAAGCTATCGTGTAGCCTGGAGCTGGAGAAGGAGAGTCAAATTTTAGGTTTATTTGAAATCGATTTACAAAAGATGTTACACTGTAGCTATAATTATCTCGAGCTTGATTTGAGCTAATAGTTTTTCTCTAGAAAACTCAAGGGCAACTAACCGAATCCAAGCTTGGTATCGAACTTGAAATTCCACGATTTGTTTATCTATAGAACTACCATGAACTTTGATTTTATGTTCGAGGGGGTGGTCAAGCCCCTCAGGACCAAGTCCGGTGGATCCCCGAATGAAGGGAGCATCGGAGATGCTGACATGGCAGAAGAAAAAAAGAATGGGACCGGGCAGCATTATCCTTGCAAGCAAATGTGGGGAATCCAAACAGCAAGAAAGATCTTAAAGGCCACATAAACTTGTGGCTCACAAAATTTTGCCTTTTTTTCTGATGTGGCATCCCCCCACTTTGTTTAATACAGCAGCAAACAGATTACTTTCAAACTCTTTCTTTCTTCCTCTCTTCCACCTCGTCCGATCCCCAAAAATACACTACTAAAAAGAAAAAAAAAACACTCACAGCACAAGCTGAGAGACAGGGATTGCCTCTTCTTTTAGCTAGAGAATGTCGGATTTGGCGATCAAGCTGTTTGGGAAGACGATTCCACTGCAAGTCAATCAGCTGGAGGGGGATGTGTCTTGTGCTAATAACAAGCACGAGTCTTCCTCAGGAACACCAGTTACCCCGCCCGAGCCTGAGGAGTACTGTTACACTGCTACTACTTGCTTGCACGAAAAAGACAAGGAAGAGCAAGAAGGCAACCACAGGGTATGTGTATTTTGTATGTCGACTGGGATTGCATAATTCTGAGTTTGCCTTGATTATAAAACATATTTTGTTACTATTTGGACTTCTAATCTCAAAACGAAGAAATTGTTTGTGCGTCCATTTTAGTTCAACCATGTCTTTTGATTTTTAGGAGGTGGAACACTCATTGATTTATGGGAATCGGACTTGAGATTCTTCTACTGTTAATACTAGAATTTCAAAACAAAGGAACTGTTCCATTCTCTCCCTTTTCTTGGCGGCACAGAAGGGTTTTTAATCTTCGCCTTCCACTTTTATTATTTGTCGTGTTTTGGCGATAACTATTACTAAAATTTTCCCATATGTACTTTACCCTGTGCTTATTTTTTAGAAGATCTTCGTTCAGACTTCTTTTAAAGCAGAATTAGTATTGATGAACTGCAGACCACCAGGCTCTATATCAGTATTTCACCATTACTTTCCATTTTGAAATAGTTAGGAAGATTGATCCAGTTATTTCCTCCATCGAGGATCATATGATTTTGTCAGATTCCTCAACTTTTCATACTTATCACATATTTTCTCGGTCCAGTCTTTCCTATTGGATCACTGTTCTGTTTTGCCATCTCTGGCATGGCACTGCGTGTCTTTTTGGGAAAGCTTTGCGGTTCATTAGACTGGTCTTTACTAGCGGCAACTCGATAACATCTAATGGTTTTGCCTCTGATAACAGCTTCACGAAAAGTTTTTTTAGTACTTGGGATACTTGAACTATTTATTTCCAATTGAAAATGAGACAGAGTTCCGTGTGAAGTTGTTTTTAAACTCTGTACTCCTACAGAGTTTTATTTTAACTAAACTGATTGTATTTCAATTTCAATCCCACCTATTCCCACCTGCTTTTGGCTTGAAAAATTGTACATACAAGTATACAACTCTACATAAGTTGTCTCTATTTCTTCTCATTCTTTTTTTTTTTTTTTGACATTTTAGGAGTCTTCAGGAGAGGAAATTGCCAACGAGAAACAAGAAGATGTTACCTCGTGTCAGATCACCGAGGACTCAAAAGATCCAACATCATCAGGAATTAGTGAGAATCCAAAGACTCCTTCAGTTGAGAGGGAAACTTCATCACTGAAAAGCAGTAAGGATGAAGAACAAAGGGAGACAAGCATCTCACAAGAAAAGACTCTGAAGAAGCCTGACAAAATACTTCCATGCCCTCGATGTAATAGCATGGATACTAAATTCTGTTATTACAACAATTACAACGTCAATCAGCCTCGTCATTTCTGTAAAAAGTGTCAGAGATACTGGACTGCTGGAGGAACCATGAGGAATGTGCCTGTGGGAGCAGGACGGCGCAAGAATAAGAGCTCTTCAGCTTCACATTATCGTCACTTAATGGTATCAGAAGCTCTCCGAACAGTTCAAGTCCATGCCATGAATGGAGTTCATAACCCCTCTTTCAGAAACAACACCACTGTCCTTGCATTTGGTTCCGATTCTCCTCTTTGTGATTCTGTTGCCTCTGTGTTGAATCTTTCAGAGAAAACGCAAAATAGTGTTCGAAATGAGTATCACAGGCCTGAACATAGAATCTTTGTACCTTGTGGAGGGGCGGGAAGTAATGGGGATGATCGCTCAGGTGGATCTCCCGCCACAGCTTCGGATTCATCAGAGAAGGGATGTAATGGTAATTCGAGAGAGGCAGTTAATAAGGATTATCAATCCTTTCCTCCCCAGGTTCCCTGCTTCCCCGGGCCTCCTTGGCCATATCCATGGAACTCTGCGCTGCCTCCACCTACGTTTTGCCCCCCAGGCTTTCCAGTATCGTTTTACCCTGCACCAACTTACTGGGGTTGTACTGTCCCGAGCCCTTGGAATGTACCGCCATGTGTATCCCCTCCATCACTCTCTCTAAAACACTGTACCCTAGACTCCAGTCCTACTTCTACACTGGGTAAACATTCAAGGGATGGCAGCATCCTTCATCCAGCCTACTTAAAAGAGCCCTCGAGGGAGGGCACCAAATCAGTAAAAGGTGTTTTGGTTCCGAAGACATCGAGGATTGATGATCCTAGTGAAGCTGCAAAGAGCTCTATATGGGCGACCCTCGGGATCATAAGTGAAAAATCCAGTTCTGTTAATGGAGGAGGTCTCTTTAAGGGCTTTCAATCAAAAAACGAAGACAAAATTGACATGGCTGGGACAACTTCAGTGTTGCAAGCGAACCCTGCTGCATTGTCCCGGTCTCTCAATTTCCATGAGAACACTTGATGAGAGATCGGTTAAGTAGTACACTTTCTGCAATAATTGTAATTACATGAAATGGAGTTTTTCACAAGTCTAGTGCAGCTTCACTCTCAACAAATTTGTGTTCCCTTTTACATTAGAAGGTTGACACTTGACAGCTGACACGACCAGAAGGCCACCTTACTGACAAAGAATTGCTATACAGGAAAACCAGGAAAGGGTTTCCCTATTTTTACCCTCTAGAAGAGCATAGCCACCTCTGACTGGAACACATCCTGATCTCCGTCTCCCCTGCCACTTTATGTCCAGCTGTTTTTCCTTGTCCATCTTAGATGGTATTATTTTACCAAGTTATTCATGTACACGGTATCCTTAAAGTTTGTATATTTATATAAATCAAAAGTGTGAGACAATAGTTGAAAGAAGAGAGATTCTTGGATGCAACAAAACCCTACTCTTTGCAGGATAAACTCTTAAATCTCATTCAGTACCTGACTTTCTAATGGCACTTCTAGCTTGAAGAACGATCAAAACAAAAAAAAAACTGCAAGTCTTGTCTAGTGACACCGAGAACTCCCGTTCTCAAGTAGGTATTTTGATCCAGGGTTTTTTTCCTTCTAGAAGGGATTTGACCCTAAAATCTCATGATGGAACAAGCAGTCCATGGATTCCCTTCAATACTGAGTGAATCAGAAGTCATATCACTCTACATGGGTTCAAGATGCTGTCACTAAGTACAAGTCATTCCTTTGTAAGATCCAAGGCCATGGTATAACATGGAAACTTAGCAGCTTTTATGATGCTTGTGCAGTAAAAGGTCTTCTTCATTATTCATCCAACTAAATGCCACTCATGGTCCCTCTCCCTCCTATTTGTTACATACAAAATCAAAGGGCTCGGAGTGGAAAAGGTTACTGCGGGCACTCCCGCATTCGAACAGATAAACATGAATTTTTATATGCTCGAGAAGCCCAAGCATCTTTCTCTTTCATGCCCAAGGAATCCAAACAAGCAACAACACCAAAAGGTGGAAGCGCTAGGGAAAAAGTTTTCCTCTTCTTCCATCTTTCTGCCAGCCTTTTCGCTCTGTTTTCTTTTGTATTCATTTGCCACAAATTGTGCAAGGGGTAACCCATGTTAGCTAACCCTCTTGTCAAAGTGATGTTCGCCTTTCTCTCTGTTCGGCCTTCATTGATCGATCAAGATCAACTTAGATACGCATGTCTCTGCTCTATCAGTTTGGGTGAAACAATCAGATATTTCGTTGTTGTAATCAACAGCAGAGGGCCACAATTTATGCAAAATGTTACTAGTTGTTTTGGGACCCAAAGCATGTGATACCATCCCGCAAAAGATATTGGATTTGGGCCACATATATATATATATATATATATATATCTATATCTATATAACCATCTTTTTTTTTTCTCTTTCTTTTTGTTCCTTTTGCTTTTATTTTATATGGAGAAAGATATTCTTGTATTGTATTTTCCTGCTATAGTTTCGTGACCTCAGCACAACTAAATGCCACTGCAACCTAGCAACTCCAGCATTATCTCCCCGGGAATTGATCGATCATGATGTGCGAGAGCTCAAGCTTCGCATCAATTCCAACTTTTCATGATTGGAATCCCTCATAAAATCTCTCAATCTTGTGGTTCTCCTCCGAGAAAAACTTACTTTCTTCCATCGGCTTTTAATTAATAGCATCGCGGTAAAACTGTATTTTTTATTCTTCTTTTTTTTTTTTAGATTTAACTTATTTTTTTATGTAGTTTTAATGTTTTGATATTAAAAATAAATTTTAAAAAATAAAAAATATTATTATTATATGTGGAAACCTTTGATAAAATGTATCTCCCACTAAAACTACATTTCCGGGTATTGGCGCAACGTCAACTTCCTTCCTAGTACTATTATTTCAGTCTATAATGTCATGCGATGGCAATAAATTGAAGACCTCTTTTTTTAGATATTGATCAACCCTTGACTTAGATTTTGATATATAGGTCAAGCTAGGGCACACTTCATATATATATATATATATATATATATATATGCATGCTCCGGCGCAATATCCACCGCACGATATATATTTTTATTATCCCTGTGTAATAAACAGTAAAAATTACTTTTTCATGGCTGCGTAAACGAAATGGGCAGGAAGAACAATCAACTTTCAAAAAAAAAAAAAAAAAACTTTAAAAAAGCGGAAATGCATTTAAAAAGAAAAGGCACTTTTACCCATTTTAAAAATATTATTTCAATGAAAAAAAATAAAAACCCAATTTCTCTCTCCCACCACCAGATCGACAGGCCAGGAATGGTGTTTCTGTTCCATGAAGATTGCCTGTTGACGAGTTGCTTGATGATAAAAAGGCATGTGAATTATCATGGCTATTTTCTTTTCGAACCATCCAATACTAGTGGGTTGGGCCCGTTATCTCCGAAACACAAGCCCGAGATGAGTCCGGTGTTCGAATAATCCACTAGATCAATGGTCTTTGATCCTAACCCTTGCTTGGGCTGGTCACTAGCCAGCATACCCAGGCCCAATTTATCCCGGTCATGTTGTTCATATATATATATATATATATATATATATATATATATATATATATATATATATATAATTTTAATAAAAAAAAAAAATTTGTTTGCCGACGGAGAAAAGTATTTGCTGCATTTTATTTTATTTTTGAGTTTAAATTTTAGAGGCAACATCCAAGATAATTTATTAGATTATTTTAATCATATTAGATCGACATATTTTTAAAATCATCTGAGGAGAAACTTAATCTCAATTCATGCATAAATCGATTTAAAAATACCATTATTACAGAAAAACAACTCGAATTGTAATCATTGCCGGGCTACAAGGACATTTTCACAAGGGACATCCCTTCTTTATCCAGTCTAATCACGTGAGATTAATCGAATTACCAATTTAAATCTAAGTTTTTCAATTTAAAAATATTTTTGCACTTTATATTTTTTTTAAAAAATTACTTTTACGTCTCTGTTCATGTTCTATATGAAAACTCAAACAACTCCTCCTTGTAGTTTAGATTGACAGTCTCATTTTCATCAACATCGTTACTCTAAATTGATTACCGCTTTTATTTCTATTAAGTATCCTCGCTTTGATTAACGTCCTTCATCTTGAGCAGAAAGAGTTTCAACCATTTATCCATAAAAATCACAACCTATTGATATCAAATCCGTGTTCTTAGAGAGGAAGGCGATGAACAGTACACTCCAACTTGAGAATTCTCTGTACTTTTTTTTTTTTTTTCCCAGCAGAAAATTATTTATTTTTCTAGGTTTTATGTTTTCATACGTCCCAATCATGTATGACAATTATACCTGCATTTATGAAAGACTTTATTTTCATGTAGATGTAGGTGGAGACGAGTAGAAAATACACGATTTACTTGGATACTAAGATAGGTTAGAGTATCTCTAACCTGATGAACTTCCATGCCCAGAATTACACATATATACAAATGATTTATTAAATTTTCAATATATATATCTAAAAGAATTTGTGGGATTTTTTTTTCAAGATTAACTTCATCTGATAAATATATAAAGAACAGAAGTTAGAAAGCTCCCATCTAGCGAAGGATGCATCCTTACATCCCTCCTATTGGTGAGGTCTGAGAAAGAAGAAAAACAAGAATTTACAGATGATTGTTTTACTACTTACTAGACAACATGGAGTAGCTTCTTGGAATTATTTTTAACCAAATACAAAACATTACCTTCTCAGAATTCATCTTACTATAAACTTTGAGCAAATCACTCCAAATCTCAATTTCCTGTGATTGTTTGATCAAAGTTTGCAACAGCCAGATCAGCTTTTTATATTGTTACCAAATAATAAATATTTTTCCTACCAAATTACGCTAATTTCAAGATAAGCAAACAATAACCAAAGTTAGGATTGCCATTCTTTTTTTTTTATTTAAAGGCCGGGGGTAGAAAGGACGAAAGAATGAAACATAAATTAGCTGGTTAATGTTTGCGTGTTGGCCCATGACAACAGTATATCGAAACTCATGTCATCATATAATACGTTTCTTGCATCGGCAGGTAACCATATGCATACAGAACTTTTTGTACAGAAGTAGACAGTTGCAAACAGATACACCCCATGTGGGTGGCATGAAATCACAGAAGATTCTGCCGATGAGGAAACGAAAGGAATGGATGTTCAGCAGTTCCCATCATGAACGCATTAGGAGAGTGGGTGGTGTTTGGTTCTGTTGCAGGATTTGTGCCTGAATTTTGCAGGCCCATGAGAAAAGGATGTTTGATACAAGTTTCAGCTTCTTGTTTGGTGTCTTTTTATTAGCACCAGCGTCACCTCCATGATCATCAACATCCTCTTCAGCTTCGTAGTAACAAACCAAACAACCTTACCCCCTTCAAAAAATAAAAAAACCCCAACATTTTAAGGTCAAGCTAGCTCCAACTATCTTCAGCCTTTTTTGTTAAAACTTTGTGGACAACGTGAAGTAAACAAAACACTAGGACTTTCATCCTAGTGTCGTCCCCTCAGTTTCACTTTTAAGCCCTTTGAATTTCTCCCCCGTCCATGTTTTATTCGGGAGTAATTAACGATATTGTTTACATATTATTTACAAACTTAATCACGTCCAATTAAACTCTAATGGGCCATCTCCACTATAGAATATGCATCAGTTTTAAATTTTAATTTATATGTTAATTATACAAACAATCCCTCCCTTGTCCTCCGACTGACGTTTTTAAAAAATGCAAATTCTCGTTATTTTACATGTAATGTTAGAGACAACATTTTATTTTTTAACTAATTAATGTGGCATCATCATACGAGGAGAGTTCTTCAAATCATGAAGAGGTGGATGTAATAAAGGATTTTCTGTTTTGTATTCTATAAATCATCACCTAAGTTTTTTAGATGATGGAAGAATATATATATTACGATGGAAGAATCACTCTGGAAAGTATTGGTAATCTTGGACCAAGAAAAGAAAAACAAGTAGCTCCCCTTTATAATTTTCTGGAAGCAGTTTTATAATGGTATGGGTAGAAAAAGAAAAGAAAAAAAAGCAAACGACATCAGTGAATCATTGCTCCGATGTTTCAATCAACTTTCATGTTCTAGAAATTGGAGTGTGGAGATTCAAGATTACCTTCTTTCTAAGTAAAATACATAAATAAATAAAAAGCCAATGACTAAAGATAGAGGCTTAAAAAAGAAGAAGAAAAATAATGGGGAAAGAGGAAACGAATACAGAAAGGATAATACTCATCATTAATCAAGTTTATTTGTTTTACCCTTCGAAAGGGTCTCATGTGAGAGCAGAAGATTTTACTACACAAAAAAGAAGAAGAGGAAGAGGAAGAAAAGATGCTGGGGCGACATGACATCAAAAGACTGATGCAGATTTTATCTTCTGCCATCCAACTGCATCAATTAACTACAATCCCTTCACCTTTTCCTCTAATGGCCTCTCGGTTATATTGGAGCACATCCACATTAAGCACCTCTCTGATATGATTTCTGCGAAAAACAATAACCCTTTTCAGCCTTTTTTCTTTTCTTTTCTTTTGCTATACTTCTGACTTCATGTGGCTCCTACCCCGAGAAAGTCAATGAATGGTGGTGCAACAGTCTCAAAATGGCCGCTAACTCTGCTCTGATCTGCCACTGATGGTGATGAAGGTGATGGCTGACTGACTGAAACTTCTTGAGGTAATGTTGACGCTGTTAAATCTGAGTAACAATAAGGGTTTTGGTAGTTTGACTGTTGCGTTGCCATTAAGTATGGAGGGTAATGTTGGGGATAAAAACCAGAAATGTGGGGCTCTTCATTTGGCCTATCCCATGATCTGGTTTGGCTGAACATGCCCAGCATGTCTTCACTTTTGGGATCTGCAACAAAACCCAAACCAATCACAAAGATGAAAAGAACTGCTAGTAGTTAAAAGAAAGAAGCATGCCCAAGTTTATACAGAATTTAGAGCAACCAAAAAGTTAGTGGAGAAGGTTTGTTTAAGTAAGTGAACCAATGGTGGTAGGCTTGGTTTCAACTGTATAAATCGAAGAGAATAAAGCTATGAAATGAGGTAGGCTTCCCAAAAAGAAACCAACGAGGAAGTAACACAGAAACCCAAACAAACTCAAGAAGACACCACATAAACAAAAAACAAAAGAGAATGTAAAGAGAGGGTGAGGATTAAGGGGGGTCACAAAAGACGCACATACCAAAGAAGAAATCAAAAGGTGTCTGTTGTGCACGAAACCCACTTTGAGGGACCTTAATGCTTGAGACTGCTTCTCCCTCACTGGTCATGTGGGGGGATCCATTTAAGCCGTTGTCAACCCCACCGCAACCAGCACCATTAAAGTTTACAATTCGGTAAGACGATAAGTTATTTAATCCTCCAGCACTGGGGATGTTGTGACAACACGGTGGTTGTTCTGCTTTCATGCCTGCATCTCTACCGACAAAGCTTGGAATTTCCTCCATTCTTCTGTTTACAGATTGACTTAGCCTCCTTCTCCTATAAGCACTTGATTGTTCTCTAAATTTTCTGGCCATTATGACATGCCAGTGGTTCTTGACTGCATTATCAGTTCTTCCAGGGAAAAGTCTTGCTATCATGGCCCATTTGTTACCATAAAGTCTATGAGCTTGCATTAGTCTCTCCTCTTCTTCTTCAGTGAAAGCTTTTCTGTTTATCCTTGGATCCAGCTGGTTAAACCACCTTAACCTGCAGCTCTTACCTTCACATAACAATAATCAAAATGAGCCAAACAGAAACTAGAAAATAAGATCCCTAAAGCAAAGGAGAACACAAAATGGAGACAAATGAAAGTGGCAAGATTTGAACAGAGGTTTACAATTTCTTTTTCTTTAGTAATTTTACCTGATCTACCTTCCAACTTCTCAGCTATAAGGTTCCAATTTTGAGGACCATAAAGAGCCACAAGTTCCTTCAGCTTGGTATCTTCTGCCGGCCTCCAATGCCCTCTTGCACAAAGCTTTGACTGCCCACTATCTGTTTCCCTGCCACTTATCATATTTTCATTAGGGTTCTCTTCATGTGATGAGTTAGCATTGTGATTTATAGTCTCATTGTTCTCTCCAAATCCATCACTGCAATCAGAGACCTTAACCTCCGCAACAGCATCACTGCTAGCATGATAATTTGCCATGAAAGGAAAACCCCAAGTGAGCCTCCCGTTTTCCATTTCATGAGAAGAAGAGGCAGGTGTTGTCATTCCAAAGTTGGGACTAAGAGAGAGAGAACCAATGTCTGTATAAACCATCCCCATTGAAGAGCAAGGAGAGGAAGAGGAAGATGAGGGAGCACTAGAAGAGTAACAAGCAAGGACATTTCTGCTGTTATTATATGGTGTTGCATATAGAACACTCTTCCTGGCCATGCCTTCATTTCTTAATTTCTCTGACAGATGCTGTTACACAACTGTACATAAAGTCACCATCCTGTGGGAGTCTAAACTCTAAAGATAAGAAGCTAAGTTTGACAGAGAGAGATGAAGGAATGGATGGAGAGATGCAAGTTAAGTCTCTTGAAAACAGCAAGGATCAGCAAGGGTGCTTTAATTAGAGCTATATCTTTCTTTGTCTGCTGTGAGACTCCAGGGAGGGGAGAGAAGGCTTAAAAGTAGTTAACAAACCCCCCCCCTGACTGACCGTTTTATTTAACTAGCTGGCTAGTACCTCTCGTGTTATTTTAATGGTAGTAGTATTTCCTTCCTCTTTTTTGAATCATCACACGTGTGAAATTGAGAGACCCTCTCTCTCTCTTCTCTCTTCTCTCTTCTCTCTTCAACTGTTGAAGTTCTTCCTCCTTGGGTTGTCTCTCTCTGTATTGACAAGAAAGACTAGAATGTGCAAGGGCTGCTAGCTTGGGCTTGTACAGGTCTAGACACCTTTCTTTTCAAGGCAGAAAATGAGGGCTTGACATAACAACCCCTGTCAAGCACCAGTAAATAACCAAGCCCCACTTCAGCTCCTCTCTCAATCTCCATCAGTTTATCAGTTTATATATGTCTATCTTGTGTTTTTACTTCGAGAGAGGCCGGTTTAACCTGGGTTTCACATAACCACCTGAAGTTGACCCAACAACCAAACCCCTATGCCAAATCATTACTTTATTAATATCACTTCTTACACAACTAATTATAACAGTCCAAAAAGGCTATTACCTTCACGTCATCTTAATCCCCACCCCTTCTGCACTTCTCCCCCGTCTCTTTCATGGAGCCCCATCTCTCTCTCTCTCTCTCTCTCTCTCTCTCTCTCTCTCTCTCTCTCTCTATATATATATATATATATATATATATATATAATGCTGCTACAAGAAAAATTGAAGTTACTCATCTTGTATGGGCGAGAAACTCGTTAGTGGTCGTATATATGCAAGTACGTGCTCCATCATATGTATAAGATCTCGCTCAAATACTTTTGGATGGTGATGCTGAGATTTATTTTTTTGGTGGGATGATATATTTATTTGAATTTAATCATGATTATGGAGGTATTCTGATATATATCAGTGTTAATATTTTCCTTTGGTGGATTCCCTCTCTAATATGTGTAAATGTAAATGTATAGTCTTTCATTATACATGACAGGTTCAAAAACTCTTGGGGGCATGGCCCCTTGGTCTTGGAATCTGTCTATACCAAAAAACATCACCCTTTTACTCTTGTTTCCTCTACATGAACAGCCATTATCTAGTAGTTGTGTATTCAATAATTTCTTTTAATGAAATTATTTCAACTTTTAATTAATAATTAACTTAAATATAATAACCGGAAATGATTAATTACCTTGCATTACATGTGTATTTCAACTTTTATCGTTTAAAATGATGGGAAAAAATGGCTCTAATTAAATAACTTCAACTGTACCGTTTTTTTAATTTAAAAAAAGGGTGGCGCCTATTTTCCATGTAAGGAATGTCCTTAGACTGCACTTTCATTCCTTAAAATACTTGCGCCATGAAATACAAGAAGGAAAAAAGAATAGTACTTAGGAAGAAGAAGTATCCTTATCTATCTATTTATTTTCACAGTTTTCACTTTGCTAACAGGAAAATCCATTAATGGACAATTCATTTACTGCATGTGCTCACAGAGTAACAGAAGTGTACGATCCTCCTTGCTGAAGCTTTGAAAACCTGACTGCTTTCCATGGGAAACACTCCAAACTAAACTATCCCAATGCAATTGTCAAGAAACCCACCATTTGCAGTTACTTCCACCCTCTCTCTACACGCACCCTGGGGTCATAGTGTCCCAGCCAGTGTAGCCTGTTTCTGTGTCATTTTACTCGCTGTTTCCCCTGCCTTCTTGAAACTGTGTAACTGCTACATACCAATGTCATTTATGGCGCTTATGAACACGTGAACTTGCTTGTGAGACGATATCGTTTCGGACTGATGTCATCATGACCATATGTATTGTTAGAGAGGCCCAGAAGTTGCAGCAGCTCTTCTGTTCCTAATATATATATATATAGATATGGTATCATCAATCTTTTCGGTAAATGTTCGGTACAATGTCCCGGAGCTTATGAATCCATTCAACATTTAACTAATTACCATACACTTTTTTAAACCCAGTTTTAATACCTTTAATTAGTTGCCCTATAGAAAATGTGTGTGTATAATTGTTTTTTAAAATTATTATTGTTTAGAAATGTATTAAAAATATTTTTTTATTTTTTAAAATTTATTTTTTATATCGGTATATCAAAACTATAAAAAAAAAAACATAAAAAAATTTATAACAAAAAAATTCAAAATATTTTAAAAAATAGTTGAATCACAATGTAGATAGGGCTTTAATAGGTTGTTTGTATGTGCTTTTAAAATTATGTTCGGTGCATTTTAAAAATATATTTAACTTTAAAAAATATCAAATTGATTTGTTTTTTAGTGTTTTTCTATAATTTTAATATGTTGATTTAAAAAATAAAAAAATTATAAAAATTATTTTAACATATTAAAAAAACAAATTTTAAAATCACCCGGCACTAAACACTTATCAAGTAGCATATCAATCCAGTTTGATGACCAACAACAATAAATTAGAAGAGTCAGGTCCAGGCAACAGGATGAATATACTGAGATAAGATATTTTCACACCATTTTTTTTAATAAAAACACGCTTAATTTATAGTGTGATGGTTGATAATAAATATTTATAGTATATGGTCGTGACTTGGTAATTTTTTATTTTGAATTATAATTCAAATGTTATTTTTATAAGTAATCTAATGACAATATTGAGTCAAGTTACAGGTATATTTGATAAAAATAATATATAAGTTTTTTTAAAAGAAAAGAGGTGATATAAACTAGGAGTAATAACTTAAATAAAATAAATATTTTAACTTCTTATTAAAGAGAAATTTTGACTCGATTTAGTAAATATTTTTAGTTTGAGTTAAAATTAAAAAATTCAATCAATGAAAATCACACGGAAAGGAAATAGTGAAATCTTATCCTATTCATTGAAAAAAACGAGTATCGAGCTATGAAGACCCTAGCAGTTATATATATATATTTGCTTCCAGTGATAGATTCATTGGCGACAACATTATTTCTCATTTTATTTTTCTTAGATAATATCAAATGTAGTGACTATGCTACTTGATTTTATGGTTTTTTTTTTCCAGTTTATCTAATATTTTTACTCATTTTGAAAGCTTTTTATTTTATTTATTTGCCTGTGTTGTTTTTATTCTCTTGTTGGTGAATTTCTATGTTGCAGTGAATATATGTTTAAAGTTCTAATGGTTTAAAGTCTAAATTATCTGGACAAAAATGAATAGCCAAGAAGATTTTTCAAGATATCAAAGCTGCTGGGTGAGTTGTTAAAAAAGAAAGAGCATAAGTTAGCCTGTACAACAATTTTAGAACAGATTCTATTTTTAACATTTTTTGAAGTTTATATAATGATATAATTCAAGCCATTTTGTATTAATATTGATATAATTCATATTGGCTTCAGTTCGATATGTAGAAACCTCTCTCTCTTCTCTTATCAATGGAAAATCTCTGTTTTTGAAAAGAAAGAAAGAGCGTTTATGGTATATAAATATGCGAAATCTTCGTTAATTTTGAATAAAGTGCTACTTCGGGAGCTTTTTCCTTCTCTGACTGAAAGAGATCGAATCTTTATTCAAGGGAGAATGGGAACACAATAATCAACCAGTAGGGAGAGCTATGAGGCCATCACAAACTCCAAAAAAAGAGCTAGAGCAGCGACTGTAGAAACAGATGGCAAACATAAACAAATAAATAAATAAAAAACCGAAAAGATGAAAGTGGTAAAAACCCAACGATAACATGAAATAAGCAGCAAGCTCAAGTCTAACCCACCACGATCTGCAATTTGCAGAAATGAAGCGGCGACAGCCCAGTAGAAAGAGCAAAGCAACAATATAATATATATATATATATATATATATATATATATATATATATAAAAGTAATAAAACCGAGCGGTGAACGTAGGAAATAGAGGCCCTTCAAGGACTAAATTAAAGATATGGCTTGCACGGGACCTAGTAAATAGGGAGCTAATTGCAAACTCTAAAATCTGCAGAGGGACCATGATGTATGTACACGTGTATACGTGTTCTCGTAGAAAAGCACTTGGTCTCAAACTTTTCAGACAGCAAACGGAACCAGGTTGCGGAAACATGGCATGTAAAAATATTGCAGTATATTTGCTCTCATCATTCAAATCTTTACCTCTGGTTCCGAAATAGAAACTCTGTGCTTTTCTTCTTTTGATCTCATCTGCCGTCTGCATCTGCCCTTCCATTCCCACGTGTGCCCTTGTTTTCTCGTGTGGAAGTATACACACACACACACACACGGTATATGGTCAGTGTTTGCATGGGCCTCTGTATCTTCAATTATTGTCCCTGACCTGCCTCGTTACAAACTTAGGATGCCTCTCCTGCGCTGGTTTCCATGTCTTTGTATTCATCTGGAGCCCCAACACTCTCACCCAAAGAGCGTGCAGTCACGAGGCAGGAGGAGTCCCTGGTAGGAAGAGAACAAGATTCCAATGTGTATGTATGCATGCATGTATGTATGTGCACCTCTCTCCCATTCGTATTTCAGATACAAAACTAGAAAGGTTAATAAATGATCTTTGTTGGTTATTTCCATTTTGTTAACCCAACTCCTCATAGGGTGAACCTTACATCCACTCTCGTACAAGTTCAGGTCAAATGTTGAGTTTGACTAAAATTGTCCCCTGTATGCATCTTGGAGTCTGTCTGTATCTTAGGAAGTGTTTTTATTTTAAAATAATATTTTTTTATTTTTAATATGAACATTTCAAAATAATTAAAAAACATTATCAAAATATCAATTTAAAACAAAAAAATCAAAAATATAGTTAAACTACATTAAAAAACGGTGATATATATATATATATATATATATGATCCATTCCACATAAACTAAGGCAAACATTTTTTTAGCAACCCCAAGACAAACGTTGGGTTTAATTTTCTTCCTACAAAATTCTAATAATACTCGAATAAAAAAAAAAGACCTCGGCAGACTGTTTTATTTATTGATTAAAAAATTACTGTGAGAAGGGAAAAAAAAAGATTTCCGTGGCCAATTAGAAAAGTTGTCATAATTAACAAAAAAGATACGGGAGCATTAATTAGTGGCCAGTTAATTATTTCAATATAGAAGGGTTTGATGGGCTGAAAAAACTCCATCGATCACTTTCACGGGTGACCAATTTAATCACTAAGTAAATAAAGTCATTTTTGTTAAATTTTCAATGATTATGACCCCATTGTAATGACGTGGATAGCTTTAGGTAAATCTCCGCGGTTTGACTTGGATGGAAGGTTCAGACTTCACAGTGCCCTTTGCCTTGATGTTCCTGCGACAATTTGCATGAACAAACATAAATGGTGAGGGCTGGATCGGCAAACTCAAAATAGAAGAGGGACTAACCAAAGAAATACGTGTTTGGGTAGTGAATCTGCATTCCATGCACTGCATCAAGGAACCGTACAGTAATCCTTTAAAACTGTCAACACCACTTGAAAAAGACAAGGGTTAATTAATTGAAGTTTTACACAATAAATACAAATTTTCATTATTTTTTTCTGACAAAAGATACAAGGACCTGATTGATAAATGGACAAGATACAAGGAGTTGATCTATAGAAAACAAATTAAGTTTTGGGAAGAAATCGTTCAGTTATATAAACTTGGGTGGAACAACTGAAATTAGCCATGCATTGATATTCAAAATTCTGTGGAGTTATGTTACAAATGGATAATCACAACTTTCATGGTTTCCAAATGTCCTGTGGTTTGAAATTAATTTAGAATGGAAGGGATGCATAAGCTCGATCAAAATAAATCTGATAAGATACTTTCAAAAGCAAATGAATACAAAAACAAACTACTTTGGTTATTCAATTAGATAAACTGCGGATCATTGGATTAAATTTTTAAAAAAATAAAAAAATATATTTTATGCTTTGCTAACATTTTTAGTAAAATAAATAAATTATATGAAGATTGACTACTAGATTATTGAAGTGCATGGTAAAATCAACATCTCTTTTAGTTTCTTGTTAGTATATAATCAACATATCTATACAGATCCTTTCTAACAGAAGAAACATGCTTATGATAAGCCTTGCAATTGTGTGTGCAAGTATTGATTAAAATACAAAACACTGGATAATCAAGGTAGATGCGCGCGGGGGTGATCATGGACTTGTAATTTCAGATGAAAACATATATAATTCAAGCTATATATAATTCAACCTCAACTCATGGAAGATAAAAATAATGATAAAAAACCCAGACAGAAGTTTTCATTAAAATAATTATGGATGTTGTTTCTAATATAATGCACAATACGAAGAAAAGAATTGAATGGACTGCATCAGAATAGAGAGGTGCTTGTGACATGACGTGAAACTTTAGATGAAAAATGTTGTCGGTTTAGCGGACCAAGAAGCAAAAAATGTTGGAAGAAGCTGTTGGCAGCATCCTATGTTTGGATACGAATGGGAGAGAGGTTTGCTGTCGAGAAGAGGATTTGTTCCCTCAACGCCCCGAGCTCATGTGATGGAGTTGGTTATGATTGTGTTGAACATGAAAGAAAGAAACATGTTTTGAGAATGACCCTTGTAAGATACAAGATAGCTGGCCTAATCAGATCTCCAAAATGCATGAAATAAAAGAGTCGCAGAGGTGTGTGGTATAAATGGGGCATGGCCCACCGTATAAATAATAGGGCTTGTCCATGAGATTCTGTTGGGGATGTTCCCTTGGAACTACATGCGAAGGGATGTAAGGTTGTGCCTTTGTCGCTTCTGGGTACCCCATAACCCTCAAGAACAAGACGCGAATCGTGGATTTCAAAGGCAAAAGCATTGCTCCTTGAAGCTCAAAACAAGGAAAAAAAGAAAGGGAAAATACCATGCACAGGCAATTAAACATCATATGTCATGGCCTCCCCCTCCCCTCGCATGTTGGATATCAGGTATGAGAGTCAGCTAACCCTGTCCGGAGGCCTAACAGCAACTATAAGTCGCCTTGCCTATTACCATGTGAGGTGTGGCTTTTATGCCTGACTTTACTAGGACCAGTTCTTCAGGAGCTGTTAGTGAGACTGTATATACAATAATCAAATCTGTGTAGATACATTTTGGGATGTATATAGATGATTTTGATACATAAAAAAATATCAAATCAATGTATTTTCACAATAAATGCATTTTTGTAAAGAGACATTACATCACACAACCAAACACAGAAGACATAAATGTTTCTAGGAGAGTTAAGAAACAATAGAAGAAGAAAATAGGCTTAGCACTAGCTCTGCTCACGGTTGAACCTATTAGCATATGCAATAACGACTTTTCCCTGCTTAAGGAATTGTTCTTACTGGTGTGATTGTGTAATGGCTGGAAGTGTTCCTTTCTTTTAGAAATTAGAGGAGGAAATATGTTTGCTTACAGATGATATTTTTGCCCTCGTTTGCGCTCCTACAATATCAATGATTCTTGTTTTGAGAAAAATTCTGCGTGAAGTCAAGAACCGAGTCCAGAGCTAGCCTAAGAATAATCATGCTCCATCTCGACGTACTGAATTACTGCACCAATCAACCGCATCAATCAATCAAAATAGTCTTCTGTCCCACGTCAATGCCGACTCCACATAAATGTCATGGATTTGGTATAATTATATTGCATATGCTCTTGCCGTTAGTAATTGTTTGCTGGAAGTGGTTCGCGATCCTTTTTTTTATATGGATATGTGTGTCCTGAGTTAATTGTAACCTAGCATCTATTATTTATTAAAATTACTTAATTAATCTTTGTCGTATTAAAAATAATTAGATAGTTTTTATTAGTATTTATTGTATTTAATTTTATAGTGTTTTATTCTAAAAATGTGTTTTTTTCTTATCATTTTGTTTTCATTTATCTACTTCTTGTTTTTTTTCTATTTATTAAAATCAAAAATCAAAATAAATTAGAAAAAAACTTCAAATAGATGAAAAAAAAATTATAAAAGAATTTAAAACCATGGAGATTAAATATAAGGTTTTTCTAATTTTGCTATTGGAGGTGGCTACTTCTATATATATATATATATATATATATAGGTTTTGGTATTTGAAATAGAGTCATGTGTATATTTTAAAAAATAAAAAATAAAGTTGAAGCACGATAGTTTTACATTGTGCTTTTCTCAACTGTACCTGTGATATTTTTTAAAATATTTTTATGACAGTGACAGTTTCCAATATTATTTAAAAAAAAAAACTGAAGTAATAAAGAGCAGGGGTTGCAGTACAAGTGACCGCAGTTAGCTGTGCTGCTATAGCCCTAGCTACAAAGAAAACTGAAGTCAGCAGAAAAAAGGTTGCCGTGTAGAGAGGGTGGTTCTTAGACTGAGTTACATGAATTACCCAGACACGGTATGGACCTAAGAGACCTATGATGCCACTTACAGATATTAAAGTAAAAGGAGTTAGACTGCCATAATAATAAGGCTTAATAGTCAGTCATCAGTAGTAACACAATTGCTGATACACAGAAACGATCAGAACCCACAAAAGGCCTTCCAGAAAGAGATGACTTTCTTTGAACAAAGTTAATACTTCATATGGTAAATGAACCTGGTTTCCCCACTCTTTTCCTCGATCTGCAGGATGTCAACTACACATAGCAAATGGATGGTATGAATGAACTGTTGAAGAGAGTGAAAAAAGAGTCCCCATTTCTCTCGCATTCATAAACTCTTTGACAGAAAGGGAGGGCTGAGAATGACCCACCAGTTTATCTCCTCCCTGTGTTAAAGGTCCTGACTTCGATAGTACTCCTGGGACTTCCAAGTAAAAATACGATCAGAACAACATTGAAGAAAAAGCAAGGCCCTTAGCCTTAGGGGCAAGCCAGGCAATTTTCATCTTGTTTATGGGAGAAATTAACTGTGCATGCCACGGGGGGTGAGTGACAGGTGAAAAGGAGAGTGAGAGATAGAAAGGACAAAGGTGTTGATTTTCTAAGAGATTTTCTTGCATTGATTAGGGAATAGACACTGCTTGACTCACGTAGAGGAATTGTCTGTCCTGATCATCAACTTATTTAATAGCAATAGTTTATTGTTCCTCCCGGAACAAGTGATTGTACTGTCCACGTGCGGAGACCCCTTGTTTGCTGTTTACTTGTATAACATAGCAGACCCAACGCTTCATGCTCCGTTGGCAGCTTTTTTTTTTTTTTTAATTAAATTAACCCACCAAATATATAAAAAAAAAATTAACATAATAATAATTATATTTGAAAAATATTTAGTGAAATAAAACTCTGTTACCTTGTCATGATTCTAAAACATAACAAGATAACTAAGTTAATTGATCGATTAAATTTTATTTATATTAATCAGTTGATCATTTTACATCAAAATTATAATTTTATGAATTTTTTTTAAATATATTTTATGAGTCATGATATTTTTTTTCCAACAAGTGT